>Ga0307477_10000098_pt1:12500-127661 | contig 127661 bp, 91 predicted proteins | sample atmos_gasesECM2C_FD_203316 | JGI IMG/M metagenome (GOLD analysis project Ga0307477, IMG submission 203316) | Hardwood forest soil microbial communities from Morgan-Monroe State Forest, Indiana, United States - atmos_gasesECM2C_515 | ecosystem: Environmental > Terrestrial > Soil >... | reverse complement strand
CCTCTGAGCCCGTATGGGCGAGGGGTCCAAGTCAGTGTGGCGGAGGCGGAGAAGTGCGACCCCTCGCCCATACGGGCTCAGAGGGGGGGGAGTTCCCGCCTACCGAGGCCCTCGCTCCTCCCCTCCGGCCTCATTTGCTCTCCGGCGACCCCTGAATGGGATCGAGGAAAGGCTCGCCGAAGAGACACACAGCCGTAGAGGGATGAAAGGAGGGGCTCGGTCGGGGGGAGATCCGCCCGGCCGAGACCCGGGCTGAGGGGTGGTCCCCGGAGGCACCTTGCGAGGGGTTGTGTCCCCACGATCGGCAGCCCTTGAACTTTCCCCGACCCCATGGGGAAACTTTGAACCGCCAAATCGGTTGTGATCTGATGCCCTGGCGCCTGCGACGGCGAGGCGGCTGGAGCGGTTGTAACTTCTACTCAGGGCTCCCCGTCTAGCTCCTGGGGTCGTGCTCTCGCGAGGAACCTAATGTCGAAGACAGGTTGGGTGGCTGGGGCCACGGTGGTGGTCCTTGGGATCGGCGGCGCTTACTACCTGGCGCGCGCCAAGTCTGAGGTGCCGAAGTACCGGGCGACGCCGGTGGACAGCGGCACGGTCGTCGCGACCGTCACCGCCACCGGTACGCTCTCGGCGGTCACCACCGTCGCCGTCGGCAGCCAGGTGTCCGGCATCATCTCCAAGCTCTACGTCGACTTCAACTCCCACGTGAAGAAGGGACAGCTGCTGGCCGAGCTCGACCCCACGCCCTTCCAGGAAGCCCTCGACCAGCAGCGGGCCAACCTGCTGAAGGCCAGGTCCGACGAGCGCCTGGCGGGGGTCAGCCTCGGCCGCCAGAAGCGGCTGCGCGACCTGCAGCTGATCGCCGCGTCCGACTACGACACCGCGGTGGCGCAGCACGACGACGCGGCGGCCGTGGTCAAGCAGACCGAGGCGGCGCTCAAGCAGGCCGAGACCAACCTCAGCTACACCAGCATCAAGGCGCCGATCGACGGCGTCGTGGTCGACCGCGAGTACAACGTCGGCCAGACCGTGGCGGCCTCCTTCCAGGCGCCGCTCATCTTCTCCATCGCGCAGGACCTGACCAAGATGCAGGTGCTCACCAACATCGACGAGGCGGACGTCGGCGGCATCAAGCTCGGGCAGGCGGCCACCTTCACCGTCGACGCCTATCCCGACCAGACCTTCCGCGGCGCGGTCGCGCAGATCCGGCTCTCGACCCAGACGGTGCAGAACGTGGTCACCTATCCGGTGATGCTCGACGTGCCGAACCTCGACGGCAAGCTGATGCCCGGGATGACCGCCAACGTGGTGGTCCCGGTCGACGTCCGCCGCAACACCTTGCGCGTGCCGAACGCCGCGTTGCGCTTCAAGCCCGACGACGCCGATGTCCTGCACACTCCTGGGGACAATGCCGGCGCGGCATCGGGGAGCGGATCTGGCGGGGCCGGCACGGGGGGCAGCAGTGGCACGAGCGGTGCCGGCGGCACCAGTGCCGGCGCCACCGCGGGAGCGGGCGCCGGCGGACCCGGCGCGAGCCGAGGTGGTGGAATTGGCGTTTCCGGCGGTGCCGGCGGCCAGGGCGGTCGTCCTGGCGGCGGACCCGGGGGAGGCCCCGGCGGCGGCCGCCGCACCAGCGGCGCCAACCGCAACGCCGTGATCTACCTCGCGGTGTCCGGCAGCAACAAGCTGCGCCCCGTGCGGGTCGTCACCTCGATCACCGACGGTGCCTTCACCGCCGTGCGCTCCAAGGACCTCAAGGCCGGCGACCCCGTGGTCATCGGCCTGCAGACGGCGCGCGCCGCCGGTCCCGGCGCACAGGCATCGCGCGGTCCCAGGTTCTGATCATGGCGCGCGCGCGCAAGCCCGCCGACGCGCCGGTCGACCCGGCGCAGCCGGTCATCCGCATCCGCGACCTGTACCGCATCTATCGCATGGGCGGGTCGGAGGTGCGCGCCCTGGACGGCATCTCGCTCGACGTCCACCGCGGCGAGTTCGTGGCCATCATGGGGCCGTCCGGCTCCGGCAAGTCGACGCTGATGAACATCGTCGGCTGTCTCGACCGGCCGACCTCCGGCAGCTACGTGCTCGACGGCGTCGAGATCTCGAACCTCGACCGCGACCGCCGCGCCGAGATCCGCAACGACAAGATCGGCTTCGTGTTCCAGAACTTCAACCTGCTGGCGCGCACCAACGCGCTCGAGAACGTCGAGCTGCCGCTGCTCTACTCGGCGAAGACCGACATGACCGACGCCGAGCGCCGGTCGCGGGCGCGCCGCTGCCTCGAGCGGGTGGGCCTGGCGGAGCGCTGGGACCACACCTCGGCGCAGCTGTCGGGCGGCCAGCAGCAGCGCGTCGCCATCGCCCGCAGCCTGGTGAACGATCCCGCCATCCTGCTCGCCGACGAGCCGACCGGCAACCTCGACTCGCGCACCTCGGAGGAGGTGATCGCGATCTTCCAGGCACTCAACGACGAGGGGCGGACCGTCGTGCTCATCACCCACGACACCGACATCGCCCAGTTCGCCCAGCGGGTCGTCGCCTTCCGCGACGGCAAGATCATCTCCGACCACCAGGTCGTGGACCGCCGGCGCGCCGTGGCCGGCTCGTTCGAGGACGCCGCGCCCGCGGCCGCCACGCCCGCGAGCCCGCCGGCCCCCCCGGCAGCCGAGCCGGTCGACGAGCCGGCGGTGGCCGCCGGCGGACGAGGCCTGCCATGACCAAGGCCCAGAACATCCTCAAGGTCGCGGTCACCGCCCTGGGGCGCAACAAGCTGCGTTCGCTGCTCACCACGCTGGGCATCATCATCGGCGTCGCCTGCGTCGTGGCGACCATCGGCATCGGCGACGGCGCGCGCATCCAGGCCGAGGACCAGCTCCGCTCGCTGGGCACCAACTTCCTGATGATCTACCCGGGGTCGATCACCTCCGGCGGCGCCCGCGCCGGCTTCGGCGCCAGCTCCAAGCTCTCGTACGAGGACCTCGACGCGATCCGCCGCGAGATCCAGGACGTGACCTACATCTCGGCCACCAACCGCACCACCCAGCAGGTCATCTACGGCAACCAGAACTGGTCGACCTCGATCCAGGGAGCCGAGACCGACTGGCCGCTGATCCGCTCGTGGAACATCGAGCGCGGCCAGTTCTTCACCGACCAGGACGTCCGCACCGCGAACAAGGTCTGCGTCCTCGGCACCACGGTGGTCCAGAACCTGTTCGGCAGCGAGGACCCGATCGGCAAGATCATCCGCATCAAGAACCTGCCGTTCAAGGTGGTCGGCGTGCTCGAATCGAAGGGCGGCTCGACGATGGGGCAGGACCAGGACGACACCGTGATCGCGCCCTACGAGACGGTGCGCAAGAAGCTCATCGGCACCACCGCGGTCGGCGGCATCCTGGCCTCCGCCGCCAGCAACGACATGGTCCAGCGCTCCCAGGACGAGATCACCGCCCTGCTGCGGCAGCGCCACCGCATCGTCAAGGCCTCGGACGACGACTTCATCATCCGCACCCAGACCGAGATGCTGCAGCAGGCCGAGGACCAGTCGCGCACCATGAGCTATCTCCTGTGGTCGATCGCCGGCGTGTCGCTGCTGGTCGGCGGCATCGGCATCATGAACATCATGCTGGTGTCGGTCACCGAGCGCACGCGCGAGATCGGCGTGCGCATGGCGATCGGCGCCAAGGGCAAGGACATCCGCGCGCAGTTCCTGGTCGAGGCGGTGGCGCTCTCGATCGCCGGCGGCACGCTCGGCATCTTCTTCGGCCTCGGCATCCAGAAGGGGGTGGCCCGCTTCGCCGGCTGGCCGGTCGCGGTGCAGCCGCAGGCCATCGCTCTCGCCTTCGCCTTCTCCGCCCTGGTGGGCATCGCGTTCGGCTTCTACCCGGCGCTCAAGGCGTCGCAGCTCGACCCCATCGAAGCGCTGCGGTACGAGTGAAAGGAAACGCCGCCAACAACGCCATCTCAGGCGCCTCGTGGCGAGGCGCGCCGGCGGTGCCCAGGCGGGCGATCGTGACGGTGGCAGCATTCACCGCGACGGCAGCGATCCTCGCGCTGGGGCTGGCCACCTCATCGTGCCGTCACCGAGGCGGCGCCGCCGCCGACCATGTAGCGCTCCCCGCGCAAGTGGACGAGCTGTTCGCGCGCTTCGCCGCCGGCCTGTCCCCGGGCTGTGCGCTGGCCGTGGTCGAGCATGGGCAGGTGGTGCTCGCCAGGGGCTACGGCTTCGCCGATCTCGGCCGGCAGCTGCCGATCACGCCGCGCACGCGCTTCGACATCGCCTCCACCTCCAAGCAGTTCACCGCCGCCAGCGTCCTGCTGCTCGCCGCGCGCGGCCGGCTGTCGCTCGACGACGACGTCCGCAAGTACGTGCCCGAGCTGCCGCGCCACGACACGCCGATCACGCTGAACCACCTCCTGCATCACACCAGCGGCCTGCCGAACTACGTCGACCTGCTGGCCCAATCGGGCAAGCGCTACGAGGAGGTGACCACCGACGACGACGCGCTGGCGGCGCTCGCCGGCGCGCCGCAGCTGCAGTTCCCGCCCGGCACGGCGTTCCGCTACAACGACTCCGGCTACTTCCTGCTGTCGCTGGTGGTCAAGCGGGTGACCGGCCGCAGCCTCCGCGAGTTCGCCGCCGAGAACCTGTTCGCGCCGCTCGGCATGACCGACACGCGGATCGTCGACGACCTCACCCGCGAGGTGCCCGGGCGCGCCGTGCCCTACGAGCGGGAGGATGGCGGCGGCTTCCGGCCCCTCGCGTCGGCCTGGGAGCAGACCGGCGACGGCGGCGTCAACTCGACCGTCCTCGACCTGGCGAAGTGGGACGCGAGCTTCTACTCCGGCGCCGTCGGCGGCAAGGCCCTGGTCGCCGCCATGACGACCCCGGGAAGCCTCGCCAACGGGAGTCCCCTGCCCTATGCCGGCGGCCTCTTCCTCGACCGTTTCCGCGGCCACCGGCGGGTGAGGCATCCGGGCAGCTGGCGCGGCTTCTGCTCCGAGCTGATGCGCCTGCCCGGCCGGCGCCTGTCGGTGATCACCCTCTGCAACGTCGGCGACGCCGACCCCGCCGCCCTGGCGGAGCAGGTCGCCGACCTCTACCTCGACGCCGGGGACTAGCCCACCTTCGCGGTAGTGGGTCCCACCTTCGCGGTTGGCTCGCCTGCCTCCGGTCCGGCCGGGTAACCTCGGCGGGCGGGCGCGGTATATAGGATCGTGCTGGCGATGGTGCAAGATCCCAAGACGGCGGCATCGGACACCGAGCTGATGCTCGCGGTGCGCGACGGCGACCTGGTCCAGCTGGGGGCGCTGTTCGAGCGCCACCACGTCGGGCTGTTCAACTTCTTCCTGCGGCTGACCGGCAGCCGCCAGCTGAGCGAAGACCTGGTGCAGGAGGCCTTCATCCGCATCCTCAAGTATCGCAAGAGCTTCCGTCCACCGGGGGAGTTCAGGCCCTGGCTCTACCAGCTGGCGCGCAACACCGTCGCAGCCCACTTCCGCAAGCACGGCCGGGATCAATTGCCGCCCGGCGAGCCCGCCGAGAGGGTCTGCGAGAGCCCGCTGGCGCTCGACGAGCTGCAGCGGGCCGAGCGCGCCCGCCTGCTGCGCGCCGCGCTGCTGCGCTTGCCGTACGAGCGCCGCGAGGTGCTGCTGCTGAGCCGCTTCGGCGAGCTGCGCTACGACCAGATCGCCGGGATCCTGGGATGCAGCGCCGGCGCCGTCAAGCTGCGCGTGCACCGCGCCGTCCGCCAGCTGCGCGAGATCTTCGACGGCATGGCGGGGAGGACGTCCTCATGAACTGCAACGATGCCATCGAGCTGCTGACCGAATCGCTGGCGGCGCCGCTCCACGGCCCCGCCGCCGCCGACCTCGCCGCGCATCTCGCCGCCTGCGACGCCTGCCGCGCCGAGGCGGCGGACATGCGCCGCATCTGGGAGGAGCTCGAGCGGCTGCCCGACGAGATCCCCGGCGAGGAGATGCGCCAGCGCTTCGCGGCGAGCCTCGATCTCTATCTCGACGCGACCGGCGGGCGCGGCTTCTCCGGCCCTCTCGGCGGCCCGCGGCGATTCCTCGCACGGCTCTCCGCCGGGCTCGAGGGCTGGCTCGCGGGCTGGCTGCCGCGGCGCCCGCTGGCGCAGGCCGGCCTGGCGGCGGCGACGCTGGCGGTGGGTCTGCTGATCGGCTCGGTCCATGGCTTCGGGCTGCCGCGCGGCGGGACCACCCCGGCGAATGGCGTGGACAGCGCCGGCGGCACCGGCGACAACGCGAACGGCGCCGGCGGCGGCGAGATCCACGCGCTCCGCGACGAGGTGCGCTCGCTGTCGCGGCTGGTCACGCTGTCGCTGCTCAAGCAGGACTCGGCCAGCGAGCGGCTGCGCGGGGTGAGCTTCGGGCGCGCGGCGGGCTCCAGCGACGACCGCGTGCTGCAGGCGCTGCTCGACACCTTGCGGCACGACCCGGACGTCAACGTGCGGCTGGCAACGGTGGACGCCCTGGCCCCGGCGCTCGGGCAGCCGGCGGTGCGCGGCCAGCTGGTGCAGGAGGTGGGCGCGCAGCGCTCGCCGATGGTGCAGATCGCGCTCATCGACATGCTGCTGGCCCGCGACCGCGCCGGCACCCAGCGGCAGCTCCTCGACCTCACGGACAGCCCGGCGCTCGACGCCACGGTGCGCGGATACCTGCGGACCCGGCTGCGCCAGACCAGCTGAAGAACCGCGTGGAGCGCGGAGGAGGACTTGCCATGACCAGGATTCGAGACACGACGACGGCCTCGCCGATGTCTGGCGCCTTACCGGCTTGCGGCGCCTCCCCGGCTTGCGGCTCCCCGCCGGCAGTCACCGCCGTCATGGCTTTCATGGCCGCGGCAGCCGTCTTGCTCGCGGCGACGGCGTTGCCCGCCCGCGCGGCCCGCGCGGACTGGGCGGTGCGGAAGGAGGAGACCCTCCATCGGACCTTCACCCTGGCGGCGGCGCCTGCCGGCGGCGGCGGCGAGACCGGCGGCGCCCGCGGCGCCCGCGGCGCCCGCAGCACGGGCCGGCGGGCGGTCGAGGTCGACAACTTCACCGGTGCGGTGAGGGTCCGCAGCCACCCCGGCGGCGAGGTCACGCTGTCGGTCCACGAGACCTGGGCCGCGAACTCGGCCGAGCAGCTCGAGCAGGGCCGGCGCGAGGTCCGGCTCGCCGTCGCCGAGACCGGCGGCGGCTTGCGGCTGTACGTGGACGGCCCGTTCCGCTCGCGCGACGGCGGCACCCACTTCCACGGCTGGGAGCGGCTCGGGTACGAGGCGAAGTTCGACTTCGATCTCGAGGTGCCCGCCGACGTCGACCTCGTCGCCCGCACGGTGAACGGCGGCGAGGTGCGGGTCAGCGGGGTCGGCGGCAGCTTCGACGTCAGCAACGTCAACGGACCGGTGACCCTCGAGCACATGGGGGGAGCCGGGAAGGCCCGCACCGTCAATGGCCCGGTGGTGGCCAGCTTCAGCCGCAACCCGGCCGCCGGCTGCACGTTCGACACGATCAATGGCCGCATCGAGGTCTCCTTCCTCGACGGCCTCGCCGCCGACCTGCGTTTCAAGACCTTGAACGGCCAGGTCTACACCGATTACGACTACGACTACCGCAGCCTGCCGCCGCAGCCCGCCGATCGCTCGCGGGGCCATTTCCACTATCGCAGCCATGGCGACTTCGCGGCGCGCATCGCCGGCGGCGGCCCCGAGCTGACCTTCAGCACGATCAACGGCGACATCCTGATCCGCCGGCAGGGGGCCTGAACCCAAATGGAGAACGTCATGAGACCGCTCGTCGCCGCCCTGATCCTCAGCCTGTCGATCGCCGCGCCCGCGGCTCCCCGCACCGCCGGCGACGGGGAGCAGAAGATCTCGGTGCCGCTCACCGATCCCGGCCGGCCGGCCACGCTCAAGGTGTCCACGATCTATGGCAGCATCACCGTCGAGGGGTACGCCGGCAGGGAGGTGTCGATCGAGACCTCCGGCCGCGGCGAGGAGCCCGAGGGCAAGCCGCGGCGCGGCGCCGAGGGGATGCGGCGCATCCCGAACCGCGGCGCCGGGCTGTCGGTGGACGAGGACGCCAACGTCGTCCGGGTCGAGCCCACGAACCCGGCGCAAGGCGGCGACATCCACATCCAGGTGCCGTTCCACACCTCGCTGCACCTGTCGGCGGTCAACGGCGGCAGGATCCGGGTCAGCGGCGTCGAGGGCGAGATCGAGCTCAGCCACGTCAACGGCTCCATCGAGGCGCGCGACGTCGCGGGCTCGGTGGTGGCCCACACCACCAACGGCAGCGTCAAGGTGGTGCTGAGGCGGGTGGTGGCCGACAAGCCGATGGCCTTCAGCACCCTGAACGGCGACGTCGACGTCACCTTCCCGGCCGATCTCAGGGCCAACGTGCAGATCCGCTCGGACCGCGGCGAGATCTATTCCGATTTCGAGATCGCCGCCAAGGGCCGCACCACCAGCCGGGAGACCCGCAAGGAAGGCAAGCGCCACATCGAGGTCGAGCAGGAGATGCAAGGCGCGATCGGCGGCGGCGGTCCCGACATCCTCTTCAAGACCTTCAACGGCGACATCTTCATCCGCCGCGCGCACGGCTGAGACCCGCGGGGGGCAACACCCCCGCCGCGGTGTGCTTGCGGGCAGGCGCGCTCGCATGGTATATGTATTCTACATATATGGCCGCCGCCACCACCACCGAACGCAGGAGAGCTGTCGCCGAGGCGCTGCCGGTGCGGCCGCGGGACTTCTTCGTGCTGCTGGTGCTGGCCGGCGGTGAGCTTCACGGGTACGGGATCATGAAAGGGGTCGAGCGGGAGTCGCGCGGGAGCGTGAGGCTCGAGGTGGGATCGCTCTACCGCACTCTCGACCGGCTGCTCGCGGCAGGCCTGATCGCAGAGGCCGGCGCCGACTCGGCGGCCGCGGCAGCCAAGGGGATCACGGCGGCCGCGGCGACCACGGCGGCTGACGGCGAGCGCCGGCGCCCCTATCGCCTCACCTCTTTCGGTAGCAAGGTGATGCGGGCCGAGGCCGAGCGGCTGCAGGAGGTGGTCAGGATGGTGCAGGCCAAGGGCCTTCTCGGCCGCGCGGGCGAGCCATGAACAGGCGACGTGCGACGGCCCCGGCCGGTAGCCGGCTCCTCGCCTGCCTGCTGCGCGCCTATCCCCGCCGGTTCCGCGCCCGGTACGGCCCCGAGATGCTCGACCTCTTCTCCCGGCGCCAGCGCGAAGAGCGCGAGCGGGCGGGCCGGCGGGGCGTGTTGCGGCTGTGGCTGCGCACGGTCGCCGACGTGGCGGCGACGGCCCTCGCCGCGCGGTCGGGCGAGCTCACCCTGGCGCTGGCGCGCCGCCGCGTCCGGCGGCGAGCGGCGGGCGGCAAGGTTCCCGGGGCGCCCACCCTCGCTCGCAAGTCTTCTGGAAAGGGAGCCGCCATGAGCACGCTCGGACAGGACCTCCGCTACGCCCTGCGCACGCTGCGCCAGGCTCCCGGCTTCACCGCCGCCGCGGTGCTGACCCTGGGGCTGGGCATCGGCGCCAACACTGCCGTGTTCAGCGTGCTCGACGCGGTCCTCCTCCGGCCGCTCCCCTATCCTCACCCGGAGCGCCTGGTGACGCTCTGGGAGCGCGAGCGGGACGGCTCTACCCAGAACACCTCGTACGCGAACTTCCTGGACTGGAAGAGCCGCTGCCGGTCGCTGCAGAGCCTGGCAGTGCTCAGCTACTGGACTCCCTCGATGTCGGGCTCCGGGACGCCGGAACGCTTCGAGGGCTTGCGGGTCTCCCGCGAGTTCTTCCGCACGCTCGGCGTGCGGCCGGCGCTCGGGCGCGACTTCCTGCCCGAGGAGGACGTCCGGGGGAAGCAGCACGTGGTGATCCTCAGCTGGGGTCTCTGGCAGCGGCGTTTCGGCGGCGATCCGAACCTGCTGGGCAAGCCCATCCTCCTGGACGGCACGCCCTACGCCCTCGTCGGCGTGCTCCCCCGGGGCCTCGAGTCCCTGTTCGCCAGCAACGCCAACCGACCGCCGGAGATCTGGGGGCCTCTCGCTTACAACCCGGGCCTGCCCTTCGCCTGCCGCACGTGCCGGCACCTGCGGGCCGTGGCGCGGCTGGCTCCCGGAGTCTCGCTCGAACGAGCGAACCGCGAGCTGGATGCCGTGTCGCGCGTCCTGGTGGCCGAGCATCCGCGGGACTACGAACGGGCGGGTGTCGCCGTCATCCCGGTCGCCGAGAACCTGGTCGGCGACTACCGGCCCTATCTCTACCTGCTGATGGGGGCCGTCGCACTGGTGCTGGCGATCGCTTGCGGCAACGTCACCAACCTGCTCCTGGCACGTTCCCAGCGGCGCCTGGGCGAGATGGCGGTCCGCACCGCACTGGGCGCGGACCGGCTGCGCCTCGTCCGCCAGCTGCTGACCGAGAGCGCTCTCCTGCACCTTTTGGGCGGAGTCCTCGGGGTGCTGCTCGCCGCCGCGGGCGTCAATGCCCTGGTCCGCGCCAGCCCGCCGAACGTGCCCCGGCTGAGCTCGGTCACGGTCGACGCTCGCGTCCTCGCCGTCACCTTCGCCGTCTCCCTGCTCACCGGCATCGTCTTCGGCCTGCTGCCGGCGCTCCGCGGCTCCGGCCAGGACATGAGGGCCGCCCTGGCGGCTGCCGGGGCGGGCGCGGTGGGGAGAAGGCGCAGCCTGGCGGGGCTGCTGGTGGTCGGCGACCTGGCCCTGGCCCTGGTGCTGCTGATCGGCGCGGGCCTGATGCTGCAGAGCCTGTACCGGCTGATGGCCGTCGATCCGGGCTTCGACTCGCGCCGACTGCTCGCCGCCGAGATCTCGGCTTCAGGGCCGCGGTACCGCGAGGATGGCAAGATCCTGGCCTTCTACCAGCAGGCGCTCGAGCGCGTCCGCTCGCTGCCCGGAGTGACGGCGGCCGCGGTGACGAGCCAGCTGCCGCTCGGCGGCAACTTCGACGGCTACGGCATCTCCCTGGAGGACAACCCCGGCGCGGGCGAGGCGGACAGGCCCATGGCCCAGCGCTTCGCCGTCAGCCCGGACTACCTGGCGACCATGCGCATCCCGCTGCTCGCCGGACGCGCCTTCACCGCCGGGGACCGGGCCGGCTCGCCGGCCGTCGTGCTGGTCAACCGCACGCTCGCGCAGCGTGTCTGGCCGGGCCGCGAGCCGTTGGGCAGGCGTGTCCGCCTGGGCGACCCGGAAGGTCTCTGGCGGACGGTGGTTGGGGTCGTCGGCGACGTGCGCCACCTGGGGCTCGACGAGCCGCCCGCGATGCAGCTCTATCTCCCGCAGGCGCAGTGGGTGGACTCGGACATGGTTCTCGCCGTGCGTACCAGGACCGCACCGCGCGCCCTGGCGGGAGCCGTGCGCCGCGCGATCTGGGAGGTCGATCGCGACCGGCCGATCACGAAGCTCGCGGCCATGGACGACATCATGCAGGTCTCGCTGGCCCGCCGGCTGCTCATCCTGCGGCTGCTGGTCGTCTTCGCCGGCATTGCCGTGCTGCTGGCGATGGTTGGCATCTACGGCGTGCTGTCCCAGTCGGTGGCCGCGAGGACGCGCGAGATCGGTATGCGCATCGCCCTCGGAGCGCCTCCCCGGCGAATCGTCTCGCTGGTCGTCGGGGCCGGCGCGCGCCAGGTCGCGGCGGGACTCGCGCTGGGGGCCGGGCTGGCGCTCGCGCTGACACGCTTCCTCGGCAGCCTCCTCTTCGGCGTCACCGCGCAGGACCCGATGACCTACGTCGGCGTGGCCCTGGTGCTGGCGGCAGTGGCGCTGGCCGCCGCCTACCTGCCGGCGCGACGGGCGGCCCGGCTCGACCCGATGATCGCGACGCGGGCGCTCTGAGCAGCCGTGCCTCAGCAGCAGGCTGTATTGCATCGCATGCCGCGATTTCGACCCGCAGGGCCGGGCACTGCCGAGGAGCAGGTGAAGAGCTACGGTTCGCCGCCTCCCCCCGCGCCAGCCGGTGCGCCGGCGGCAGCGGCACCTCCGGGCGGCGCTCGAAAAGGATCAGCTTGCCGCCTTCGCCGAAGGTCGCGACCGGCCGGTAGGCGCGCTGGAACCAGCCGGCGCCGACTGGCATCCAGGGATCCCGATCCGGGCATAGGGCGAAGTCGCCCGGGCGCGCGAGAAAGGCGCCGGCGAAGTCGCGGCGTTGCACGTAGGGGAGGAGCTCGGGTGTCACGACGCCGACCATGTCGATCACTGTCCGGTCACTGAAGTAGCCGAGCGCTCCGACCTCGTCGTACGACACCGTGGCGGCCGGCGGCGCGTGGGCCTTCAGCCATGCCGCCGCCTCCCGGTAGGCCCGCATGTGCGGCGGCCAGGAGAAGCGGTGAAGCCGACGGGCCTCGGCCGGCGCCAGCGAGAAAGCGACCGGCGCGCAGGCGGCGACGGCGCCAGCCAGGGCGAGCATCCTGCCGGCTGGCGCGGCGGCGCCGGCGGCTCCGGCACCGGCGCGGGCCGCCAACCGAGCCAGGAACCCGATCAGGAAGGCGAGACCGTAGAGCAGGGCGGCCGCCGTCGGCAGGACGTACCATGGCGCATAGGCCACGCCGAGCAGCGGGTAGAGCACGGCAAGGCTCAGCCCGAAGCAGGAGAGGAGACGCAGGCAGCGGCCACCGTCGCGCATCAGCGGCCACTGCCCGAGAAGGCCCAGCCCGACCACCGCCGGCCAGAGGCGGCCCGCGTGCCGCCGCGCGAGCTCGACCGATTGCGGCCAGAAGCGCAGCCCGGAGCTGCCGGCCGCCAGGGCCCGCTTGGCCGCCAGGGAGTTGGGGATCGGCGTCCCGAAGTACCACCAGGCGAGCAGGACGCCGAGGAGGACGACGGCAGCTGCCGCCGCGGCCAACCGCCACGGCAGCCGCTTGCGCTCGCGCCAGACGAGAACGGCGAGCAGGCCCGCGCCGACCGCGGCCTCGGGGCGGAACCAGGCGGCAAGCCCCGCCAGCAGACCCGCCAGGACCGGCCGGCTGTCGCCCCAGCGCGCGGCCAGCAGCAGCAGGGCGAGCATCGCCATGCCCTCGCCGCCCTGCAAGACCCACAGGAAGGAGGCGGTCACCAGGAGCGTGCCGCCGAGCCACGCCTCCGGCGCGCGCTCGACCATCTGCGCCTCGCGCAGCAGCACGGCCGCCACAGCCAGCAGCGCCAGTCCCGAGAGCGCCGACGCCAGCACCGGCACCTCGATCCCGGTCACCAGCCGGCCGAGGGCGAGCGCCAGCGCCAGGCCCGGGTTGGTGAGCGCGAACACGCGCTCGCCGGCGTTGAACACGAAGCCGCGGCCGGCGGCGAGGTTCTGGCTGTAGCGATAGGTGATGAAGAAATCGTCCAACGCCTGGCCGCGAAAGCGCCAGGTCAGCCAGCCCGCCACCAGCGCCCAGCCGGCGGCGGCCGGCCAGAACCCGAGCGCCGCGCGTCCCCTCGTCAGCAGTTCCCCATCGGCTTGGACCGACCCCGAGCGATGAAGGTGGGCGTGGTGCCCCCTTCCCCCCCGGAGGGGAGGGAAGGGGGTTGGGGGGATGCGGGGGGCGATCCGATAGACGCTGGTAAGTTGCGCGACACGTTTGAGCTCCGAAGGCGCTACGGGTAGAACCGGGCAGGCGGGTCCTTTTCCTAGTACCGGATGCAGGTGGCCGGCCCGCGCGGGATGTGCCGCACCGAGATGAAATGGTTGCCGACGTCGAAGGTGCCGTGGCCGCCGGCCGAGCTGCGGATCAATGCGCTCTCCTTTCTCCACCGAGCATAGCCCGGGATCGGTGCCGCCATCACTCCCGGCCGGGTCGTGGGTCCGTTGCCCATTGCCTCCCTATGGGCAGGAGGCGCCGGGGCTGCGGGGCCGGCGGTGCAACCTCGGCCGCCACGGTGCGTAATGGCATCCCAGGGCAGCGCTGTGTCCGCCGTCGACCCCGGGCCCGGCCCCACCGCGGGACCTTCCAAGCCGGCGTGCGGCCACCGACGGCCACCCATGGCCGCCGATGGCCGCCGATCAGGAGGAATGATGTCTGACGATTCCAGGGGTGCCGTTCGCGCGCCGTTCAGGCCGTTGCCGTTGCCGTTGCCGTTGCTCGCGCTGCTCCTGCTGCTGATCCCGCCGACCGCCGGCGCGGCGGCGCCCACCCGCGCCACGCCGGGCGGCTTCGACCCGGACCTGCTGGCCGGCCTGCGCGCCCGCTCGATCGGTCCCGCGGCGATGAGCGGCCGCGTGACCGTGATCGAGGGCGTCGCGGCAGATCCGCGGACGCTCTACGTCGGCGCGGCCTCGGGCGGGGTCTGGAAGTCGGTCAACGGCGGCCACACCTGGGAGCCGATCTTCGACGACCAGCCGGTGGCCTCGATCGGCGCCATCGCCGTGTTCCAGAAGAGCCCGGACGTCGTCTGGGTGGGGACGGGAGAAGGCAACGTCCGCAACAGCGCCTTTGCCGGCAACGGCGTCTACCGCTCGCTCGACGGCGGCAAGACCTGGACCCACCTGGGCCTGGACGCCACCGAGCGCATCGCGCGCATCGTCCTCCATCCCACCGACCCCGACGTCGCCTGGGTGGCGGCGCTCGGCCGGGAGTGGGGCGAGAACGCCGAGCGCGGCGTATACAAGACCGAGGACGGCGGCAAGACCTGGAAGCAGCTGCTCTACGTCGACGCTAGGACCGGCGCCGCCGACCTGGTGATCGATCCGTCGAACCCGCGCAAGCTGCTCGCCGCGATGTGGCAGTACCGGCGCTGGCCGTGGAGCTTCGAGTCCGGCGGCCCGGGCTCCGGGCTCTACGCCTCCTACGACGGCGGCCGCACCTGGAAGCGGCGGACGGAGGACGATGGGCTGCCGAAGGGCGAGCTGGGGCGGATCAACCTCGCGATGTCGCGCTCGAACCCGGAGATCGTCTACGCCTCGGTGGAGGCCCAGAAGAGCGCGCTGCTGCGCTCGAGCGACGGCGGCCGCACCTGGACGACCGCCAATCAGAGCCCCACCATCGCTCCGCGCCCCTTCTACTTCGCCACGCTCGAGGTCGACCCGCAGTGGCCCAACCGGGTGTACAGCCTGGGGTTCAACGTCAAGGTGTCGGACGACTCGGGCAAGACCTTCGGCAACCTCGCCGGCGCCGCCAAGATCCACGGCGACTACCACGCGATGTGGATCGACCCCGGCGATCCGCGGCACTTCCTGATCGGCGACGACGGCGGCGTGGCGGTGACTTTCGACCGCGGCCTCACGGCGGCGTTCATCGCCGACCTGCCGCTGGCCCAGTACTACCACGTGGCGGTGGACATGGAGACGCCCTACAACGTCTACGGCGGCCTGCAGGACAACGGCTCGTGGCGCGGGCCGAGCGCGACCTGGGACCTCGGCGGCATCCCCAACTCGGCATGGTCGGTGCTCGGCGGCGGCGACGGGTTCGGCACCGTGCCGGATCCCGCGGACCCCTCGACCGGCTACTCGATGGCGCAGAACGGCTACCTCATTCGCTGGGACTTGAAGACCGGCGAGCTCAAGGACGCCCGCCCCGCGCCGCCGGAGGGGGTCAGGCTGCGCTTCAACTGGAACGCCGGCATCGCGGTCGATCCCTTCGCACCCGGCACCGTGTATTACGGCAGCCAGTTCCTCCACCAGTCCGTCGACCACGGCCGCACCTGGACCACCATCAGCCCCGACCTGACGACCAACAACCCGGCCTGGCAGAAGGACCGGGAGAGCGGCGGCCTCACGCCCGACGCCTCCGGCGCCGAGACCTACACGACCATCCTCGCCATCGCACCCTCGCCGGTGGCGCGCGGCCTGATCTGGGTCGGCACCGACGATGGGCGCGTGCAGGTCACCCGCGACGGCGGCAGGAGCTGGACCAGCGTCGAGGCCAACGTCCCCGGCGTGCCCGCCCATACCTGGGTGCCCGAGATCCGGGCCTCGCGCTTCGACGCCGGCACCGCTTTCGTGGTGTTCGACGATCACCGGCGCTCCAACGGGACGCCTTACCTCTACCGCACGGACGACTTCGGCAAGACCTGGAGGAGCCTGGCGGGCAAGGAGCTGCGCGGCTGCGCCCTGGCCATCGAGCAGGACCCGGTCGACAAGGACCTGCTCTTCCTGGGGACCGAGGTCGGCCTCTGGATCTCGGAGGACGGCGGCGGCCACTGGCTGCGTTACAAGTACGGCCTCCCCACCGTGCCGGTGATGGGACTGGCCGTCCATCCCCGCGACCGCGACCTGGTGGTCGCCACCCACGGCCGCGCCCTCTACGTCGTCGACGACATCCGGCCGCTCTCGGGCCTCGGCGCCGCGACCTTGAGCGAACCGCTCCACCTCTTCCCGATCGCCGCGGCGCAGCAGCACTGGCAGCGGTTCGCGGTCGGCTACTACGGCCAGGGGGCCAGCTACTTCCTGGGCGAGAACCGGCCGTACGGCGCGCTCGTCACCTTCTCCGTCAGCGGCCCGGACATCCCCCTCCCCGACCCGGAGCGCGAGCGCGCGCGCAAGGACCGCGAGCGCGCGGCGGCCACCCAGGCCGCGGCGGCGGCGAAAGCGGCGGCCGCGAAGCGGGGTGAGGAGAAGGCGGGCGAGACGGCGGGCGGCGGGAAGACCGCGACCGAGAAGATGACGACCGAGAAGACCGCGACCGAAAAGACCGCGGCGGCGGAGCCGGCGGGAGCGGAGAAGGCGGCCACCGCTCCGACGGCGCCGGCCACGCGGCCCGCGGAGGAGAAGACGGCCGAGGCCAGGCAGGCCGAGGAGAAGAAGGCGGCGGAGCCTCCCAAGGCGCAGATCGAGGTGGCCGACGCCTCCGGCAAGACCATCCGTCACTTCAAGACGCCGGTCAAGCTGGGGATCAACCGCGTCGCCTGGGGCCTCGAGCGCGACGACTGGAAGGAGCCGCCGCCGGGTCCGGACCAGCCGCCGCAGGAGGACCCGGCAGGTCCCGAGGTGCCGCCGGGCACCTACACGGTCACCGTCAAGTTCCGCGGCCACGAAGGCAAGAGCACCGTCCAGGTGCTGGCCGACCCGCGATCGCCGAATCACGAAGCCGACTGGCAGCAGCGCTGGGCCGCCATCTCCCGCGCCGGCGCGCTGCAGGAGGCGGCCGCCGAGGCGATCGAGCGCATCGGCCGCATCCGTGCCGACGTCGAGTCCGCGGTCGCCAAGGCCAAGGCGGCCGCCACTGCCGAGAAGCGCCGGCAGGGCGCCGAGAAGCGCCAGCCCGGCGCCGAGACCAGCCCGCAGGGCGCCGGGACAAGCCCGCAGGGCGCCGAAACGAACCCGCGGAGCGCCGGGACAAGCCTGCAGGGCGCCGGAACGGCTCCGCAGGGCGCCGGCCGGAGCGGGGCGGCGGCGAAGGACGAGGAGGAGGAACCGTCGCCGCTGGCGGGCGCCGCCGAGAAGCTCGGCAAGCGGCTCGACGAGCTCGAGACGCGGCTCTGGCAGCGGCCCGATGCCAAGGGCATCCACGAACCGGAAGACGTCGCCGACCAGATCGGGATCACCATGGGCGCCCTCACCGGGCAATGGGACCCGCCGTCAGCCACCCAGCTCGAGACCCTGCGCCAGGCGGCGGATCAGCTCGACAAGTTCCTGGCCGATTTCAACAGCTTCTGCGCGACCGACCTGGCCGCCTTCCGCCGGCAGGTCGTCGAGGCCAAGGTCGGGCTGCTGCCGGAGGAGCCGCCGATCGCGGTGGTAAAGCCTTAGGCGCCGAGGCCCCCGCGAGGCTCCCGGCACCTCCCTCCTGCCTCCCTTTGGGCAAGGCGCCGAAGTCCGAGGCCGGTGCCCTCCAAGGCCTCGCCCAAAGGGAGGCAGGAGGGAGGTGCCGGGAGCCTCCGGAGGGAAGGAGTTTCAGCTAGGCAGCGCGACCTTGAGATAGGCCGCCGCCGCTCGGAGCGCGTTCCAGAGGCTGTTCGGCTCGCGCTTGAAGGAGCGCGTGAAGAGCTCTTCGCCGTGCGCGCGATCGCCTTTGAGAACGTAATACGCCCCGATCTCCGCCAGCCAATCCTCGTCGTCGGGCTTCCACTGCAGCACCTTGTCGAACGCGGCCCGCGCCTTGTCCCACTCGCCCGCCTCGTAGTAGACGCGGCCGATGCGGATCCAATCGCCGGCATCCGACTTGTTGCCGGCCGCGGCATCGAAGATGGCCTGCCCCTCGGCTTTCTGGCCGGCGAGGTAGTAGACGCGGCCCACCGCGATGTTCTCCCAGCTGCCCTTCTCGGCCAGGACCTTCGCCGCGCCGAGCAGGTTGGCCGCCGCCTCGGGCGCGGGCTTGCCGGTGAAGAGACCCGGGCTCAGCGTGACCTTCTTCGCCGCGTAGGCTCCCGACGCCGTTCCCAGCACGAACGCCGCCGCCATCCACCAGCCGGAGAACCGCCTGCGTTCCACTCGCGCGATCATGGCCGCCTCCTTGTCTAAATTCGGTTGTGCCCTGGCTAGATTGCCGTATCTCTCTCCCGCCGTTTGGGCGAGGCCGCGGCTCCGCCTGTCGCCAGTCGCGGCACCCCGGCTGGGAGGGTCTGCAGTCCTACGCACCGCCCTCTAGACTGGACCCTCGCCCAAACGGAGGGAGGGAGATACGGCAATCTAGCCAGGACACTACCCGCGGTCGAATCACTGGCCGGGGCAGGGCGCGCCGCCCTCGATCCAGGCCTTGAAGCTGGCGACGAAGACGTCGTGCGGGACGGAGACCGGAGCGCGTCCGACGCCCGGGTCCCAGCCCCACGCCACGAGCTTGTCGTGGCTGACGTGCTCGAGCATCGCGGCGAGGTCCCTGCCGCCGGTCCGCTGCCGGTCCTTGATCGTCGCGCACAGCGCCGCGGGCGTCAGGCCGATGAACACCATCTTCTGCCGCGGTGAGGGCAGGCGCCAGTTCGGTGCGCCGGGCGGCACGTGCGCGCCGTAGCTCGCCGGCGGATTGCTGGCAGCGTGGCAGGTCGAGCACGGCAGGCCGGGAACGCCATTGCCCTCGGGTCCGCGTTGCACGTTCTGGGCGTGCGCGACGCCGGCGTCGAATTGCAGCGGCGCATCGCCCGGGATGTGACAGTTCTGGCAGCGAGGATGCTGCAGCACGGCCCGGACGGTGTCGAACGCCGCCAGCGCCGCGGTGCGCGAGCCGTCCCGCGCCGGCGTGGCGGGCTCGCCGGCGGTGGCGGCGCCTGATGCTGCGACGGCGCTCGCGGCGGCCGCGGCGAGCAACAGCAACCCGGCGACCCCGGCGACCATGGAGCGGCTGCGGCGGCGGCCTTCCCGCGTGCTGTTCATCTCCTGCATCTCCTCAGGCCCGGATGCTGACCGCACGAGCCACTAGGCGAGCCGCAGCGGCAGACGGCGCAGCCGCTGGCCGGTCAGGGCGAAGACGGCGTTGGCCACCGCCGGCGCGATGGGCGGGGTGCCGGGCTCGCCGGCGCCGCCGCATCTCTCGCGGCTGCGGACGATGTGCACGTCGACGCGCGGCATCTCGTGGAGGCGCAGGATCCGGTAGTCGTGAAAATTGCTCTCGACGACGCGGCCATTCCTCATCGTCAGCTCGGAGTGGAGGGCCGCTCCGAGACCGAAGGCGAGGCCGGACTCGACCTGTGCGCGGACGCCGAGCGGGTTGACGCAGGTGCCGCAATCGATCGCGGCGGTGACGCGGTGGACGCGGATCTGCCCCTCCTCGACGGCGACCTCGGCCACGTGGGCGACGATGCTCCCGAAAGACTCGTGCACGGCGAGGCCGCGGCCGCGTCCCGGCGGCACCGGGCTCCCCCACCCGGCCTTCGCGGCGGCCAGCTCCAGCACCTGCCAGACACGCGGCGACTTGACCAGCAGCGCCCGCCGGAATTCCAGCGGGTCGCGCTTCGCCGCGTGCGCCAGCTCGTCGACGAAGGATTCGACGACGAAGGCGGTGTGGGAGTTCCCCACCGAGCGCCACCAGAGGACGGGCACTCCCGTCTCGACGGCGTGCAGCTCGACGCGGTGGTTCGGGATGGCCTTGACGTACGGCGAGTCGGCCGCGCCCTCCACGCAGGTGGGGTCGATCCCGTCCTTGATCATCGACTCGAAGGGCGAGCCGGCCAGGATCGAAGGCGTCACGATGCGCTGCCGCCAGCCGAGCGGTGTGCCGCCCGCCGGATCGAGCGCGGCCTCCACGCGATGGACCGCCAGCGGCCGGTAGTAGCCGCCCCGGATGTCGTCATCGCGCGTCCACACCACCTTGACCGGCCGGTCGAGGCCCTTCGCCACGTGCGCGGCCTCCGACACGAAGTCCGAGGCGATGTTCGCCCGCCGGCCGAAGCCGCCGCCGAGGAAGGTGGTGTGGATCTCGACCTGCTCGGGCGGGAGATCGAGGATCTTCGCCACCCGTTGCTGGTCCACGGTCTGGAACTGCGTCCCGGTCCACACCTCGCAGCTCCCGGCGGCGCGGCGCACCGTGCAGTTCAGCGGCTCCATCGGGGCATGCGCCAGGAAGGGCACCGAGTACTCGGCGGTCAGCGGCGCCGCCGCGAGCGCCCGCTCGACGTCGCCGGCCGTCGCGGCCACGACGCCGGCCGACTGCGCCTGCCGGCGGAAGCTCTCGACGAGCTCGCCCGTGTCGACGCCCGCGTGCGGACCCGGGTCCCAGTCGATCTGCAGCGCGTCACGGCCGCACTTGGCGGCCCAGAAATGGTCAGCGGCGACGGCGACGCCCGACGGCACCTCGAACACCGCGCGCACCCCGGACACGGCCCGCGCCGCCGCCGGGTCGCAGCGCTTCACCTTGCCGCCGAAAGTCGGCGAATGCGCCACCACCGCGGTCAGCATTCCGGGCAGGCGCACGTCGAGCCCGAACACCGCGCGGCCGGTGATCTTCTCGGGCGTGTCGAGGCGGCGGGTCGGCTTGCCGATGACTTTCCAGTCGCCGGGCGGTTTGAGGGGAACGCTGGCGGGCTGAGGGAGCTTGGCGGCGGCCGCGGCAAGGGAGCCGTAGCTGGCGCGATGACCTCCGTCCCGGAGGACGTAGCCGTTCGCGGTGCGGCACTCGCCCGGCGCGACGCCCCACTGCTGGGCGGCCGCCGCGATCAGCAGGGCGCGCGTCACGGCGCCGACCTGGCGGTAGCGGTCGAACTCCGACCAGGTCGTCGTCGAGCCACCGGTCATCTGGACCGGGAAGACGGTGTGGTGATAGACCGCTGCGGCGGGGGCGTGCTCGACGCGGAAGCGGCCCCAGTCGGCGTCCAGCTCCTCGTTGACCAGCATCGGCAGCGTCGTCCAGATGCCCTGGCCCATCTCGGAGTGCGCCAGCAGGACGGTGACGCTCTCGTCGCTGCCGATCCTCAGGAAGGCGTTGGCGGCGGGCAGGGCCGGCGGCTTGGCCGGGGCGCCCTCCGCGAAGGCGAAGCGGCGCATGCCTGCCGGCACGAAGAAGCCGACCACGAGGCCGCCGCCGACCGCCGCTCCGGTCTTGAGGAACGCCCGCCGGGAGAGCCCCGAGCCGCCCGCGGCGCGACGCATGGCGCTCAGGACCTCCCCGCGGCCGCCGGGGCGGCAGGGCCGGCCGGGGCGGCGTTCACGGCGGCCTGCAGCTCGGCGGCGCGATGCACCGCGGCGCGGATGCGCTGGTAGGTGCCGCAGCGGCAGAGATTGCCGCTCATCGCGGCGTCGATGTCGTCGTCGGTCGGTCGCGGCTTCGCGGCGAGCAGCGCGGCGGCAGCCAGGATCTGGCCGGACTGGCAGTAGCCGCACTGCACCACGTCGACCTCGGTCCAGGCCCGCTGCACGGGATGGTCGCCATGCGCGCTCAGCCCTTCGATGGTGGTGATCGCCCGCCCGGCGAACGCGGCGGCCGGCCGCACGCAGGAGCGGACCGGGCTGCCGTCCACCAGCACGGTGCAGGCGCCGCACTGCGCCATCCCGCAGCCGAACTTCGTACCCGTCATGCCGAGCACGTCGCGCAGCACCCAGAGCAGCGGCATGTCGTCCGCCACCGAGACGTCGTGGACCTCGCCGTTGACCGTCAGCTTCAGGTTCATCGCCGCACCTCCCGCGATGGAGCCTGGATCGTAACATGCAATGTGGTCTGGATCTCGGACCCCGCCACCACCGTCTACGCCCGCCGCATCGCCGCTGCGCCCTGAGCGGCCGGTCGCTCGCGGACGAGGCCACGCGCCTGATCGCATCGACGCGATGTGGTCGGGCGCGCGGCCGGCCCGCCCACACTCAGGGTTGCGGCTTCTTGTCCTCGTCGATGCGCAATCGAAGGAACCGCACATCCAAGGCGTCGCTTTCGCGGATCGTGTTCTTCATCCGGATAAGGGCTTCTTTGCTGGCCACGGGAATCTCGACCTCGTGCACCTTGATCCTCTCGATGCCCGACTCCGCGGTCTCGGCGTAGGTGATGCCGCAAGCCGATGCCATGAGGTCGACGACGATCTCGTCTGCAACCCGGACGACTTGATACTGCAGGACCTCGTCATCTTCCAGGAGTGCGGCAGCGTTGTCCGGCAGCGTGGCCATCGCCCGCTTGACGGCCCGGATGTTCTCCGCGGATGGGTCGACCAGGAGATCCACGTCCTTGGTCGTGCGGACGAAGCCATGGAGGATGACGGCGAAACCGCCGATGAGCGCATACCTGGCGCCCTCCCGGTTCAGCGCCGCGCAGAGGTCGAGGACGTCCTGGAGCCGTGGCGCGCGTGATTCGCCGCGATCTGGCGCATCATCCATTCGTCGGCCTCTTCGTGGGTGCGGAAGCGATAGACCCCTCGGGGGATGAGGCCACAGCCCCGCAGCTCGTTCACGGTCCGTTGCAGGATCTCGATGTCCCGCAAGACATCGTCGCCCTCTCTCCGTCCACGGATCTTCTTGATGCGCAGTGACCCCATCGCTTCACCATTCTAGGCGACCTGCCGCCCATTGGCGAATGAAGGCCCGAGGAACGCGGGGCGTCAGCCTGGGTGCACGCCGCGCTTGGTGGCTGATCGTCGGCCAAGCTTGCCGCGAATACCATCGCTCGGCGGCAGGTAGCGAAACCGAATCAGATAGACGTTCTCACCCTTGCCGTGCTTCGCTGTCTTCAGGAGGTCGATGACACCGGAGAATCCCGTGCGCGTCGCCAGGCCTGGCGTGATGTCGGCGAAGTCGATGGCCTCGATGGACTCCACTTCAATCTCGCCTTCCTCCATGCGGTAGCGGCCGCCGACCTTGACGTGGGGGCGCTGCCAGATCCGGACGCTGAGCGTGATGTCCCCACGCCGGACTCCTTCGCGCAGGCGCTTGGCGAAGATCATGGCCCAGTCTGGCTGCCCGCTTGGATGGATCACCAACCTGATCAGGTGGCGGCGAACCTGAGCTGACCGAAAAGCTCTCTCACCGATGGCTTTTGAAGGACGATGATCGTGAAGACGCCGAGAATGGTCCCGAAAGGCATGAACGTGCACTCCACGCCCGCCGCGACCAGGCAGAACATGTAATACCTGCGGCGAGCCAGGAACCGGCCCGCCAGGAACATACAGATCGCCAAGGCGAAGCCGAGAATCATCATGGTACCGGCCAAGACGATGAACAACCAGCCGAAGAAAGCCGGTATCGGGGCGCTCCCGTGATTGTTGCCCAGGTGCCCGGTGACCACGGCGATGCCGACGACAAGATGGATGATGGGGAACAGAGAAAAGAGGCCTGCCAGTGTCGCTACCACGTAATGGAAGATCGTCAGCAGCCGTAGCTGATCGAGGTCCTCATTCATGACCTGTTCCTTGATATCCACCATCCACGACCCCTCTCCGACCAGCCGCGCTTCAGGCGCCGCTCCTGGCCAAGGTTCCCCGGCCCGGGGCCCCAATGCCAGACCTGCCTCATACGGCAAGCTGTTGAAATTGTCAATGAGAGACGAGGTAGTCGACTGGCCCGGCATCCTGCCGCCTCACTGCCTTCGATAGTGCGTTGGATAGACGAATTGCCATGAGCAACAGAGTTGCGCAAGTGCTTGACTTTCGTGGATCTCGCCTTTCAGAATGCGTGAGCAAGCACTAAACACGATAGCTCCGGCTTACGTAAGCTGGCAACAGCAGGCAGCTTCAAGAAAGCAATCTCTCTCGGGCGCCGGCGGCGGCGTGCCGGGGGATCGGGGGGATTGTGCGCGCTCAGGCAAGGTCAGGATGGTCCCTGGGAGACGGCAGGAGGGAAACCTCTCGGCACGGCTCGCGCTTGGCTCGGACGCCGCGCGGATGGAAAGGCGTGGTCAAGATCGGCGGCATGTGCCTTGCCACGGCTGCGGCCGTGCTGATGCTGCTGGTGCCCGTCAGGCCCGTGGCGGCGCAGGCGCCGGCGCCGAACCCGGTGTTCGCCAAGGCGGTCTGGGTGGCCGTGTCCGAAGGGGTGCCGAAGCTGCTGGCGGCGGATGGCAGCTTGCTGCTCGAGATCAGCGGTCTCAAGCGGGTGCAGGCGGTGGCGATCGACGCTCAGCGCGCCACGCTGTGGGTGGTGGCCGGCGACACCCTGCTCTCCTACGCGTTCGACGGGACGTCGCAGCTTGCCGTCGCGCTGCCGCACGGCGGCGCCGGGCGGGCGCTGCTGGCGGTCAACGCGACCGACGGCTCGCTCTGGGTGGCGCGGGACGAGACGCTCCGCAGCTTCTCGGCCGCCGGCCAGGCGCTGCAGGTGGTGGGGCTGCGTAGCGACGTCCTCGGGCTGTCGATCGATCCCGGCAGTGCGCTGCTCTGGGTGGCTACCGGCAAGTCGGTCGCGGCCTACGATGCGGTCGCCGGGCAGGTCGTGCGCACGCTGGCGCTCGGGCACGATGCCGACGTCCGCGACGTGAGCGCCGATCCGGCCAGCCAGAGCGTCTGGGTCGCCAGGCAGGACGGGGTATTGCGTTTTGCCGCCGACGGCACGCTGCTGCTGACGGCGGCGCCACGATTGCCGGTCCGCGTCGCGGCGGCTCCGAACGGCGGCGTCTGGGCAGCCACCAAGATGAATCTCGTGCACTTGGACGGCACCGGGCAGGTGCTGGGAGCTGTCGCGCCGTTCACCAAGGGGAGCGAGATCTCGCAGCTGGTCGCCGATCCCGCGGATGGCTCGGCCTGGGCGGCGAGCGAGCACGAGGTGGCGCACGCCGGATCCGGCAGCCAGCTGCTGCGCGTGGTGGACTTCCAACCCCCGGCCGACATCCAGGGCCTGGCGCTGTACGCCGACCTCGTCCCGCCGCAGCTTCAGATCGTGCTCCCCGCTGCGGGTTCGTATGTGAATACGCAGACCCCGGCGCTGCAAGTCACCTACGGCGACATCGGATCGGGCGTGGACGCCACGTCGCTGGCCTTCGCGGTCGCGGGCAACGCGATTGCCGCGTCCTGCACCTACGGCGCGGCCGGTGCGACCTGCACGCCCGCGACCCCACTGCCCGAAGGGCCGATCGGCTTGACCGCCACGGTCAAGGACTTCGCGGGCAACGTCTCGCCGCTGGCGGCGGTCACCTTCACGGTCGACACGATCCCGCCTGCCGCGGTCGACCCGCAGAAGGTGACGGTGACGACGCCGGCGGGCGGCTCGAGCACGGTCAGTGCGGCGGCAGGCAGCGCGGAGGCGGGGGCGACGGTGCTGTTGACCGACGCCGGCACTGGGAGCACGGCGACAACTGTGGTCGCCGCCGACGGCAGCTTCTCGGCGACGATCGCCTGCTCCGTCGGGGACCAGATCCAGATCGTGCTGCGGGACGCGGCGGGCAACTCCAGCGCGCCAACGGTGGTGACGGTGCCTGGGCCGACGGGCAACGGCCTGCCTCCCGACCCCGCAACGGTCGCCACTCCGATCGATCCTACGGTGGTGACCGACATCGCCGCATCGACCGCGTTCCTCTACAACGGCACGAACCCCATCCAGCGGGGAGCACAGCCCGGAGCCGTCGATCCCGTGATCGTCGCGGTCCTGCGCGGCGCCGTGCACGACCGCTCCGGACAGCCGATCTCGGGCGTCGCGGTGAAGGTCGTCGGCCGTCCCGATCTCGGCAGCACCTTGACACGCGCCGATGGGATGTTCGACCTGGCTGCCAACGGCGGGGGCCTGGTCACGGTCCAGTTCGACAAGTCCGGGTACCTGACCGCCCAGCGCCAGGTCCGCGCCCGGTGGCGGGACTATGCGTGGCTGCCGGACGTCGTGCTGGTGGCTGTCGACGGCGCCGCGACCGTGGTCGACACGACCCGGCCAGCGCTGCAAGTGGCCCGCGGCTCGGCGGTCCAGGACCAGGACGGCTCTCGCCGGGCGACGCTGCTGTTCCCGGCCGGGACGACCGCACAGCTCGTGCTTCCCGGCGGCCAGACCTCGCCGCTGCCGACGCTGACGGTGCGCGCCACCGAGTACACCGTGGGCGCCAGCGGGCCGCAGGCGATGCCGGCGCCGCTGCCGCCGTCGAGCGCCTATACCTACGCCGTCGAGCTCGGCGCCGACGAGGCGGCCGCAGCCGGGGCCACGGTCAAGTTCAGCCAGCCGGTGCCGTTCTACCTCGAGAACTTCCTCGGCTTCCCGGTGGGAGGGACCGTCCCGGCCGGGTACTACGATCGCGGCAGCGCCGCCTGGGTCGCCTCGGACAACGGGCTGGTGGTGCAGATCCTCTCGGTCACCGCCGGGCTGGCCGACCTCGACCTCACCGGCGCCGGAACACCGGCGGACGCGGCGGCGCTGGCGGCTCTCGGCATCACCGCCGACGAGCGCCAGAGCCTGGCGGCGCTCTATCCCGCGGGGCAGACGCTGTGGCGCGTGCCGCTGCGGCATTTCAGCACGTGGGACTTCAACTGGCCCTACCATGTGCCCGCAGACGCCGTTGCCCCGCCCGATCAGGACGCCGGTGTGCCCCCGGACCTGAACGACCCGTGCGACGAGTCGGGCGCGTCGAGCATCAGCTGCGAGAACCAGGCACTGGGCGAGGACGTACCGATCACCGGCACGCCGTTCACGCTGCACTACCACAGCGACCGCGTGCCGGGCCGGCTTGGGCCGCGGAGCGCGCAGATCCTGCTCAGCGGGCCGAACCCGCCCGCGAGTCTCGTGCGCATCGACCTCGAGGTAGCCATCGCCGGCCGCCGCTTGCAGCAGAGTTTCGCTCCCGGACCGAACCTGACCACGACGTTCACCTGGGACGGGATCGACGGCTACGGCCGGCAGCTCATGGGCGAGCAGCCGGCGACGGTGACGACCTCCTACATCATCAATGGCCAGTATGCCCCGCCACCGGTCGGAGCCCCTGCCTGGGGAAATACGTCGCCTGATCTCACGGTGGACTTGTTGCCCGTGCGGTACGAGATCTCCATCTCCAAGAGCTTCAACACGCGCCTCGGCTCGATCGACGTCACCGCCGAGAAGCTCGGCGGCTGGACGTTGAGCGTCCACCACGAGTACGACCCGACGACGCGCACGCTGTGGCGGGGCGACGGCTCGCGCGAGAACGCGGACCCGATCGGCACCCAGGCTCTCGAATACTTCGGGGGCCAATCGGGGCTCACGCCTCACGGCGCCTGGCTGTCCGCGGACGGCTCGTTCGACCTGGTCTACTGGGGCTTGGGGGGCTATGCGGAGATCCAGCACGTGGATCGCACCGGCAACGTGCAAAACGTGTACACCAACGGCAGCGAGAACATCTACGTCTTCGGCGTCGCGCGAGACAAGCTCAATCAGCTGTACTTTGCCTCGTGCGACCAGTACTTCACCCAGACCGAGATTCGCACGGTCCTCTTTCCGGGCACCTCCCTGGTGGTCATCGCTTCGCCGGGGTGCCATGGGGCGAACGACTTCTTCCCCGACAACGCGGGCGGGTTCTACCTGGTCAACAGCTCCGTGTACCACCTCGGCCCGGACGGCACCTTCACCACCATCGTGGACGCCTCGACCATTCCCATGTTCAACGCGACGAGCGCCGCGCTCGCTCCCGATGGGAGCCTGTTCATCGCCGACTCCAGCGGCCGCCTCTTCCAGCGGGATCCAACCGGCATCCTCAAGGTCGTCGCCGGGACCGGGATCCAGGGCTTCTCCGGGGATGGAGGACCGGCAATCGCGGCGCAGCTGCAGTTCCCTACGGGCGCTACGGTCGCGCCCGATGGAACTCTCTGGGTGACGGACGCGGGCAGGCTGCGACACATCGGTGGCTCGGGAGTCATCGCGACCGTGGCGGGCGGCGGCTTCAACCTGCCAACGGTCGGAGGGAATCCTTTCGACACCGGGATGAGCGGCCCGGTACGAGTCGACCCCAACGGGGTCGTGTACTTCCTTGCCAGTCCGGGCATCTGGCGCTTCGGCGACACGTTCCCCGGGTTCGCCACGAACGACTTCCTGGTGGCGTCGGAGGACGGCCAGGAGGTCTACCGGTTCTCGGCCAATGGGCGACACCTGGCAACCGTGAATCCGGTGACCGGAGCCACGGTCTACAGCTTCACTTATGATGGCTCGAACCTGCTGACCGCGATTCAGGACCGGAACGGCAGGCTGACCCAGATCCAACGCGACGGTCAGGGCAATGCGGTCGCCATCGTCTCGCCCGACGGGCAGCGGACCACCCTGCTGGTCGGGCCGGATGGGTACCTGCAGAGCGTGGCCAATCCGGCGGGCGAGGCGGTGAGCTTCACCTATGCCCCGGGCGGCCTGATGGCGACGCAAACCGATCCGCGGGGATTCCAGTCCACCTACCAGTACTCGGGCGATGGCAGACTGGTGCTGGACACGGATGCGGCGGGCGGCTTCAAGAGCTTCCAGCGGGCGGCAGGCCCGGGCTTCGAGGCGGTCACCATGACGACCGGCGCCGGCGACACCTCGCAATTTGCCTTGCAGTACCCGGCGGCGGGTGGCAGGCTGCGCCTGTTCACGGGCCCGGATGGGTCGACGGTGCGGTCCGCGATCGCGCCGAACGGCCAGCAGACCGAGACCTGGCCGGATGGGAGCGTGGTGACGACGACCCTCGGCTCTGACCCACGCTTCGGGTTACAGTCGCCTATCGCTAGCTCCGAGCAGACGCAGCTACCGTCGGGCCTCACAATGACGACCAGCAGCAGCCGCTCCGCCGTGCTCAGCGTGCCCGGCGATCCTCTGAGCTTGAGCACGCTGACCGAGTCGTGGACGCTAAACGGGAAGACCTTTACCAGCGTCTTCGATCGTGCCAATATGCAGTGGATTCTTCAGACGCCAGGCGGTCGCCAGGTGAGCGTCACCGTGAACGCGGCGGGAGATCTGACGAGCTTGCAGTTAGGAGCATTGGAAACAGTTTACCTGGCGTATGACTCTGCCGGCAGGATCATCTCGGAGACGCAGGGCTCGGGGGCGGCTCAACGGCTCGTGGGTCTTAGTTATGGCGCGGACGGAAGGCTGAAAAGCATCACCGACCCGCTCCAACGGACGGTGTCCTTCGCCTGGGACGCCGCTGGCCGGCTGACATCGCAAGTATACCCGGACGGCCAGGTAGTGAGCTTGAGCTATGACAGTGGCGGTAATCTCACCTCGGTGACGCCACCTGGGAGGCTTCCCCACAGGTTCTCGTTCACGTCGGTGGGTCTGCGGCAGAGCTACACGCCGCCCGATCTCGGCAATGGTCAAACGGCCACAACCTACACCTATGACCTCGATCGTCGCCTCACCGCGTTGACTCGGCCGGATGGAAAGATGGTCGCTTTCGGCTACCAGCAGGGACATCTCGCGAGGGTGAGCTTCTCTCGGGGTACGATCAACCTGACCTACGACCCGGCCACTTCGCTTCCACAGACTGTCACGGCGCCAAGCGGCGAAACGATCGCCTACTCTTTCGACGGCGCGCTGCCGACCAAGATCGGCTGGACTGGAACGGTTGCGGGAAGCGTCGAGGGTTCGTTCAACCAGGAATTCCACCTCAGCGCGCAAACGGTGAATGGGCAGCTCCCGATCCTATTCCAGTACGACAGCGATGGCTTGATGACGCAGGTGGGTGACTTGAGCTTGATCCGAGACCAGAGCACGGGCATGGTCACCGGTACGAGCATGGGCTCAGTGGCCACCTCAGAGGTCCAGAACGGTTTCGGGGAGCTGTCAAGTTTCAGTGCAACTGTTGGCGGCAGCGAGGTGTACCGCGCAGACTTTGCACGCGACGTTAGCGGCCGGATCACGCGCAAGACCGAGACGCTGTTCGGGGCGGCGAACGCATATGACTACACATTCGATAGCGAGGCCCGACTCACCGACGTCGTCGACAATGGAACGCCAATATCGCACTATGACTATGATGCAAATGGTAATCGGCTGGCGCGCACGACTCCGCAGGCGACGGTTAGCGCCTCATACGATGCGCAGGACCGGCTTCTAAGCTACGGCGATCTCAGTTACAGCTACACGGCGAACGGCGAGCTTGCTTCTAAGGCTCAGGCCGGCGCGGCGTTAGCCTACGTCTATGATGAGCTTGGGAACCTGGTCTCCGTGCAGCTGCCCGGCGGGACGCTCATCGAGTACCTCACGGACGGAAAAAACCGGAGAGTTGGCAAGAGCGTGAACGGCACCCTGGTCCAGGGTTTTCTCTACGACGACCAGCTTAGACTGGTCGCCGAGCTCGATGGCAACAACCAGGTGGTCAGCCGCTTCGTCTATGCCGACGGTTCGAACGCACCGGAGTACATGGTACAGGGCACAGTGGAGTATCGATTTATCAAGGATCACCTCGGAAGTCCGCGGCTGATTGTTGATAGCGCTTCGGGCTCGGTCGTTCAACGCCTGGACTACGACGAATTCGGCAGCGTGGTGCAAGACACGAATCCTGGCTTCCAACCGTTCGGCTTCGCCGGCGGACTCTACGACTATCAGACCGGGCTCGTCCGCCTTGGCGCCCGGGACTACGATGCGCAGATCGGCAGGTGGACCTCGAAGGACCCGATGGTCTTCGGCGGGTCCGACACGAATCTCTATGCCTACGCGATCGGAGATCCGGTCAATCTGATCGACCTTAACGGCAAAGAAGCAAGAGCCGCAAAGCAACAACCGGAGCCGGCGAAGGAGCCAGTCAGATGGTGGGACCATTGGTTCGTACCTGGTCCAGTCCAATGCTTCTTCGCGGGCAGGGAGTGCGGACCCTGCATGGAGGAATGTGCAAGAGCCAACAGCACAGCGCGAGACGAAGAGGACATTGCGAGGGACGCGAATGGCAAGGGCACAATGAGCGGCGCATTCATGAAATGTGTGTTAAAGAACCCGAGCTGTCAGAAGGCCTACGAGGAGTGTCCAGACTTATTCCGGCACGTGGTGGAAGACAGTCACGCGGTCGAGGCCGGGCATGTGGCGCGCCCGCCACACTGATGGGGTACATCATGGAAGGAGCCATGAGGATTAGAGGCGTCTTGATATCGGCGCTCAAGGCGGTACTCGTCTTCGTTGCCGGCTTCGTCCTGTGGTCTTCTCTCACAGTTGCGTCCTCTTCGATCCCGGGTCTGCCGGGAGCCGAAGTGCGGCGAGTGTGGTCCTTGGCCCGGAGCGGTCGCACGGCGGAATTCACGCCCGAGCAGATGCTCGAAGCAACTCGCCGATTCAATGTCTTCGAAGGCTGGGTGCTGCCGGCGGTGGCAGGCGCACTGATCGGCTTGTTCGCGGCGGGATCTGGATGGATTCGCCGCCGGGAGCTGTTGCTGGGCAGCCTCCTGTTTGGCGCCCTGATGCTGACCGGTTCGCTCCGCACCTGGGACGCTGCCCTGGCCTTCACTGTTGGCGCGGTGGGAGTTGGAAGCCTGCGGCTACGCCGGACGGCCTCGCCTGCTGGTGACCAGGCGGCCTGACACCTGCCTCGAGGCGAGGCGATGCGTCTTCCTACCCATCACTCCGGCGGCCTCAGCGATCGAGGCGGGCGACAGGCAGGCCCGCGGTGTAATGCTGCAGCTCGAGCACCTACGAGGGCCGGCTCTCGACCGGTGGACGATGCCGTTGTGGAGTTGTGCTCTCCGGAGTAAGCCGGCCCGCGACGCGTATCGCGCCGGTGCGATGGGCCGCGAGCGGGAGGCGGCGAAGCCGCGATCGCCAGCCGCGCGGACGCAGGAGGGGCGCCAGGGGCGTAGGCAGGGAATCGGCGCTGCCGCCGTCAAGCGGCCGGCGAGTACCCAGGCGGGCGTCGTCGGGCCGCTACGGAGGGCAGGTCGGTCCGGCGATGGAGCAACCCCCGGTGCACTGGTCGCTGCACGGGACACCGCAGGTGCGGACGGTGCGGATTCCCGCTCGCACTTCTTGGAGGTCGATCTGCTCGCCCTGCAGACAGCGCAAGGTCTCACGATTCAGCTTGATCCTGCTCTTCTTGTGCATTCCTCGCCTCCCTCCGGTGAGTGGGCACCTACCCCTTACAGTGCCGGAGATGGCCGGCAGCGCGCCTGAGCACTCTGGCGAAACCGAGAGCGTCACTGCGTAGGCGAGCATGGAGAGCGCGAGAAACGGCAGGAGGATCGGTGCTCCCCGCCGGCCGCCGGGATGCAGCATGGGGTGGTTGGCGGTGGCCGGCACGCAAGGCCAACCTCGCGTTCCTTTGGCTTTCAGGAAGTCACGGATGGAGTCCGCGGTGCGCTTCTTCGCTCGCAGTCATTTGTCCAGGGCGACGACCAGTTGGCGCGGCTCATCTACGCCTACACCTCCGTCGCCGCCCGGGACCGCAGCCGGCTCCCCGCGCTGCTCGACGCTGGCGCGGCGGTCGTGGACCGCCTCTTTGGGGATCCCGGCTCGGGAGGAGTAACGGCACGCACCACCAGCTTTGAGCTCAGGCGTTGGTGAGCATCAGACCCCCGACGACGATCGCGAACCCGAGGGTTCGCGGCTGCTCGACGCGGACGGCGAGCTCCGCGGATGCATGCGGAGGGCTGGCGGCCTGGCGGCTGGTGATCGGAGGGCGCGGCCGTGCGGCGGGCCGTGACGGTGATGAAAGGAGTTGTATCCCTCTAATCTAAGCTAATGCCAACGAATGTCAGCGCCACGAAGAGGCGCTCTACCAGCGCTGATGCCCCCTGTTGCCGTGCTCGAAGCGGGGCAGGTCGGCCAACTTCTGTGCCTCGAAGCGGTCGAGCAGCTCTTCCGCTGTTCGAAGTCACACTGTGCCAGGAGCGGGCCTCAGACTCGGGGCGTGGCCGTGCCGGCATCCGGTGGCCGGAGGGGTCGCGATGCTAAGTGATTGATCTGATTGTGGTTCGTGGCGGAAGCGCATGGGAATCGAACCCACCTCGCGGGCCGCTACGGCTCGCGACAACGGTTTTGAAGACCGCAAGAGGCACCAGCCCCCTAGCGCTTCCGGCGATATTGTAGCCGAGGATCGCGGGGGTGCTGAGGCGCCCCCAGGCGCCGGGCTCAGCCGCCGCAGGATGGGGGCGGCGACGGGGGTTCCGGCGCCTGAGGAGCTTCCGGTGATGGTGGCGAAACCGGAGGGGCGGGTGGCGAGGCTCCGGTAGGGGCCGCCGGCGCGGTGGGTGCAGCCGGCCCGGCCGGTGCGGCTGGCGCCGCGGGTCTCGCGGGGGCGGCCGGGCGTGGAGGCCGCGGCAGGTTGGCCTTCGGGTGGGCGCGGCGCGCATCGGTGAGGCGGCGGGCCTGGTCGCGGAGGGCTTGGGTCTGTTGCTGGAGCTCCCGCCGCATGGCTTCGATCTCGGCGCGCTGCTCGGCGAGGGCCCGGGTCAGCTCTTCGTGCTCGTGCCGGATCCTGTTGCGCAGGGCCTCCAGCTGGGCCTGGTCGGGGCGCAGCTGCTCGGCGAGACGGCGGGCGTCGGCGACGAGCTTCTCGCGTTCGGCGGGCGACATGACCTGGGACCTCGCGGCCGCGCTCTCTTCGAGAGTGCGCTTCATCTCGCCGCGGAGACGGTCGAGATCGGCCTGGGAGAGATGGAGCTTCGGCATCTCTTCCAAGGAGTGCTTGATCTCGGCGTGGAGACGGTCGATCTCGGCCTGGCTGAGGCCCAGCTTCGGCAGCTGCCGCAGGCCGCGCATCGCCTCCTCTTGGAGGTGCTGGACGTGCTCGATCTCCTCGGCGGAGAGGTGCGGCTGCTCGGCGCCGAGCTGGCGCAGCTCGGCATCGATCGCTGCCATCTCTTGCGCCGAAGGGTGCAGATGCGCCGTCACTCCCGCCAGCTCCGCGCCCAGCTCGGCCATCTCCGCGACCGGCAGATCCGCCAGGTGCGGCTGGGCGGCGCGGGCGCCCGCCAGCTGGTGATTCAGCTGCTCGAGCTGCTCGCCGAGCCGCCCGTCGAGCTCGCGCGAGATGCGCTCGACGGACGCGGTGATCGCCGCGATCTGTTCCCGGGAGAGCGTGCCTAGCTTGTCCAGCTGCTCGAGGCGTGCGGCCGCCGCCGCGAGGCGCTCGCGCTCCGCGTCCAGGTCGCGGGCCGCCGCGGACCGTGGAGCCGCGGACGAAGCGGCGGCAGGAGCCGTTCCGGCGACCGCTGCTTCGGGGTGCGGCGGCTCGGCCGCGCTGGATGGCGATGCGGGCGACGCGGAGCGGGCGTCGGCCTCCGCCGCTTCGGGAGCGGCCGCGGCTTCTTGCTCCTGGGCCTCGGCAGGTGCCAGGGCCGCGACGACCATCGAGGCGCGTGCCACGGGGCAGGCGCCGTCTTCCGCCGCTCCGGGAGCGACGGCGCTCGCCACCGTCGGCGCCGTCTGCGCGGCACTCTCGGCCGGCCGCGCCGCGACGGCCACGGCAGCTGATGCGACCGCAGCGCGCTCTCCGCAAGCGCCCACGCTCTTCGATGCGACGTCCGCGGCAGTGGCGAGGGCGCCCGAGCAGGCCGGCGCGGTCGCCGGCGCGGGGGACGAGCCTGCCGAGACGCCTGGCGCCGCCAGGGTTACCGCCAGCAGCACCGTGGGCACCGCGGCCAGGAGGACGGCGAGTCGGCGGCGGGCCGGCCCCGGCCCTTCCAGCGGCGGCATCGGCACCTGCGTCGTCGAAGCCGTGGGCGCGCCGTCCAGCAGCCGGCGGATGCGGTGGGCGAGCTGCGACGGCCGGCCGGCGGCCATGCCCGGGACCGGGAGGCGGGTGATCCGGCGCGACGCCGTGTTGACGCCGCGCCCGGCGAGCGACCATCCGGCGACCTCGGCGAGGCAGCCGGCGAGCGACAGCGGCCGGCCGGTGCGGGCGACGGCCCATTCGTCGCTGAGCAGCTCCGACAGCTCGCCCAGCCGCCGCCGTGCCAGCCAATTCAGCGGCTGGAAGAAGAAGACCGCCACCACCACCTGGGTGAGCGGCAGCCAGACGGGATCGCGTCGCGCCAGGTGCGCCAGCTCGTGGGCCAGCAGTGCGTCCTGCTGCTCGTCGTCGAGCTGGAACAGCGCACGCGGCGGCACGCACACCTCTGCCGTCCGCAGCCCGAGGGCCACCGGCACCCGCAGCCGCCAGGTGCAGGTGAGGCGCACCCGCCGCGTGAGCCCCGACTGGCGCACCAGCCCGGCAAGGCGCGCCACCACGCCGCCGCCCACCACCTGCGGGCGGTAGCGCAGCCGTCGCCGCAATGCCAGGTACGAGCGGCCATAGCCGAGAGTCAGCGCCAGCGCCCCCAGGAACCAGGCCGGCAACAGCAGCGGCCTCAGCGGCGTCCAGGCACGCCCCAAGGTGCGCTCGATCAGGTGCCGCGCACCCGCCGCCGCGGCGCTCTGGGAGGCGGCGTTCCGCTCGCGGCCGTCGCGACCGTCGCGACTTGCAGCACCCTGGCGCCCCTCGCGCCAGGCTAGCCCGGCTGCGCCAGCGGCCGTCGCGGGGCTCTCGGGCATCCCCGTCCTCGACTCGGCGACCACCCCAGCGGTCGAAGCGGTCGATGTCTCCGTTGGCCGCGCCAGCGCCGCGGCAGGCGCCTTGCCGCCGGCGGCGAGAGTCCAACGCCCGGCGATCGGCGCATGGCCCAGCCGGCCGAGAGCGAGCTGTGCCGGCGCGGTGACCAGGGCCCCCAGCAGGGCGCAACGCCAGATCGTCTCTTGCAACCGCAGCCGGCGGCCGCCCAGGCGGCGCGTCACGGCCCAGGCCGAGACCAGCAGCAGCGTGCTGTGGAGCGCATAGGTGAGCAGCCAGGCGAGCGCCTGGTTGGCGACCGTGGGGATCGTCAAGGAGTGGAGCATCAGCGTTCCTCCTCGCGTCGCGCCGAAGTCTCGGCGCCGCTGCCGGCGCGCCGGCCGAGCCCGCGCTCGCGCGCCCTGATCAGCGTGCGCAGCTCGGCGAGCTCTTGCGGCTCGATGGAATGCTCGGAGAGCAGGTGGTTGACGAGCGCCGTGATGTCGCCGTGGAAGAGCTGCGAGGTCAGATCGTCCACCATCGAGCGCCGCACCAGTTCCTCGTCCACCAGCGGCCGGTAGATGAACCGGCGCCCCTCGGTGCGATGAGCGACGACGCCCTTGTGCTCCAGCTTGACGAGCATGGTCGCCACCGTCGTCGGCGCCAGGTCGCGCTCGGCCTCCAGGTCCTCGTGGACCTCGGCGACCGCCGCCTCGCCGCGCCGCCACAGCACGCGCATGATGGCCAGCTGCAGCTTGCCCAGGCGCACGCCGCCGCCGCCCTCGCTCTCGGCTTCCGGCTCTGCTTCGATGGTCCCGCTCGGCATCGTCGTCACCTCCACTACCGGGATAGTACTACCGTGGTAGTTGACTGTCAAGCCGGTGACCGGCGGCTTCGGCGGCGGCATGGCGGCGACCCCTCCATCAGCCAATACTCCGCTGCCCGGCCGCAGGTTTCGGCGGGGACCACCCTGCTGGCGGGTTGGTCATCTACCACAGCCTGGCGCCTGCGGCGGACCGATACGAGGGCCGCCTGACGGGCGCCGGCGGCACGGATACCGCGGATCTTGGTTGGTAAGGAGGATCAGGACCGCTACGGTCCCGGCGGCAACTGGGTCTCGACCTGGCGCCAGAAGTCGGCGACGTCGAGATGGAGCTCGGGCAGGCTCTCGGACTGGTACCGTCCCGCCTCGGGGAAAGCGACGACGAAGCGGCCTGCCTCGTTGTTCAGGAACTCGATCTGGCGCACCTCGTGGTCGACGATCCAGTACTCGCGGATGCCGGTCTGGGCGTAGAGCATCAGCTTCTCGCCCCGGTCGCGGCGGGCGGTGCCGGGCGAGAGGACCTCGACCAGGAGGTCGGGAGCGCCCTCGATCCGTCGCCTCAGGATGTCGAAACGCGCGGGCGAGACGTAGATCGCGTCCGGCTGCACCACCGAATGGTCGGCCAGCACGACGTCGAGCGGCGCGAAGTAGGCGCGCCCTCCGGAGGCCTGGGCGATCCCGGTGAGATGCAGCCACATCGCCCCCAATACAGCCTGGTGCCGCAGGGTGGGAGCGGGCATCACGTAAAGCCTTCCGAACAGCAGCTCGCAACGGGGCTCGTCCGGCAGCGCTTCGTAGTCCTTCTGCCGGTAAGGCCCGAGTCCAGCCGGAGGCGCCAGCGGGGCTTCCGTGAGCAGGTCCACAGTCACCGTCATGGCGCGAGTATAAGCCCCTGCTTTCGATAGACGGAAGGGCGGGCCGGCTTACGCCACCGGCCCGCGCGGAGGATCCTGCGATCGGAGATTAGATGAGTGGTTGGCGACTTCAGGCGCGGAGGATCGGCAGGCGCCGGCCGCTCCACTCGGGGAAGAGGGCGCCGTCGTCCCTGATGCCGAGGTGCTTGCCGGCCAGCTCGCAGAAGACCGCGCGGAAGTCGGTGGTCACCGGCAGGTCGCGGCCTTCGTAGAGGGCGTCGGGCTGGATGCCGGGAAGATGGCCGTGCACCTTGCCGCCGTCGATGCGGTTGCCGAGCACGAACAGACATGAGCCATGGCCGTGGTCGGTGCCGCCCGAGCCGTTCTCGCGCGCGGTGCGGCCGAACTCGGTCATGGTGGTCAGCATCACGTCGTCCTGGCGCGGGCCGAGGTCGGTCCAGAAGGCCTGGATCGACTGCGCGAGATCCTGGGCGCGCCGGAAGAAGGTGCCGTTGACGGTGCCCTGCTGCACGTGGGTGTCCCAGCCGCCCGACTCGGCGAAGGCCACCTCGAGGCCGACGTCCGACTTGATCAGCAGCGCGATCTGCCGCAGGGCATCGCCCAGCGGGCTCTTCGGATAGGCGGCGCCATTGGCCGGCTGGTAGTGCGCGACGTCGGTCACCGACAGCATGTCGATGGCCTGGAAGGTCTCGGTGCCGGTGCTGCGCAGCAGGCCCTGGGAGGTGCGCTCATACAGCGCCTCGAAGCCCTCCCCCGCCGCCGCCGCCACCTGGTCGGCGCCAGGGAGCTTGACGCGGAAATCGGCGAGGTTGGTCACCGCCACCGCCGGCTCGTCGCCGTACAGCGAGCGGGGCAGCGACGGCGTCATCGCCACCGCTCGGAAGGGCGTGCGGTCGTGCCCCATCAGGCCCACCGCCCGGTTCAACCAGCCCGAGGGCGTGCCCTTGCGTCCCGGGGTCCCGGTCTCCATGTAGTCCTGGGCGTCGAAGTGCGAACGCGTCGGGTCGGGAGAGCCGACCGCGTGCACGATCGCCAGCCGCCGCTCCTGCCAGAAGGGAAGCAGGGGCGAGAAGCCCGGGTGCAACCCGAACCCGACGCCGAGATCGGCGAGCGCGTTGTCGCCGGCGGCGCGCGCGGCGCTCATCGCCAGCCGCGGCCGCAGCTGCCGGAGCGTCGCGTCGTCGAGCGGCGTCACCGCCATCATACCGTCCATGGCGCCGCGCTGGAAGATGGTCACCAGCACCTTGCGCCGCATGTGCGGCCCGGGCGCCGCCGCGGCGAGCGCCGCGCGGTTGAGGAACGTCGGCCCGGCGCCGATGGTGACCAGGGCCATGCCGCCGGCCTTGAGGAAGACTCTACGCGTCAACATGGGATTCGTGCTCCTTTCAACTCAACGTCTCTGGAACTCCGGCGATCCGAGGATCACTCCCACCACCTGCTCGATCGCGGTCGGCGGATGCCCTGGGCGCGCCATGCGCACCACTTCGCCGCGCGGCTGGCGCCTGGCGGGGGCCGCGAAGGGCGCCGCCGCAGCATTGCCGGCGGCTCCGGCCACCTCGCCCGCCGCCTTGCCGCCGGCCCTGCCGGCGGCTCCGGCACCGCCGCCCCCGCCGCCGGCCATCTCTTCGTCGTCGTCGGCGCGGGCCTGGACCGCCTGCGGGCTCTCCTTCGGCGCGGCATCGTCGACCCGGCGTGCCACGGCCGGGTCGCTCACCATCGGCGTCAGCAGCCGGATGGTCGCCGACAGGTCGCGCCCCGGCAGCAGCAGCGCGGCAAAGGTCGACAGCGCGGCCTGCCGCGATTCGGGCTCGGGGCCGTCGTGCAGCGACGGCAGGTCGATGTCGATGCCGGGGATCCGCTGCGACGCGAACTGCAGGCCGAAGTTCATGCGGTTGAGCAGCGAGCCGGTGTTCACCCAGGCGTCGGCGCGGTCCGGGTAGCCGGTGGGCGCCTGATAGGCGTAGAGCGGCTCGCCCATCCGCGCGATCCAGCCGAGCAGCGGCCGCGGGTCCTCGACGTGGGCGCCCGAGGCGCGGACCGCCGAGACCGCCAGCTCGAACGGCGATTTCACCTTCGCGCCCACCGCGCCGCGGCCCCAGAACTCCGGCGACTGCACGAGCGTGCGCAGCATCGCGCGCACGTCGCCCCGCGAGCGGTCATAGGTCGCGACCAGGCGGTCGACGAGGACCCGCGGCGGGTTGTCGGAGACGAAACGGACTGCCAGCTGCGTCGCCAGGTGACGGGCGGTCGACGGATGGCCGGCCAGGAGGTCCAGCACCTGCTCGCCGTCCTCGATGCCACGCCCCGGCGGCAAGCTCCGGCCCAGGACGGTCTTGGCGGCGGAGTCGTGCATGTCGGCGCGGAACAGGAAGTCGCCGTCGACCTGGAAGCCGAGGCCGCCGAACCGCCGCACCCTGTCCAGCCGCTTCTCGACAGCCTCGCGCGCCGGACCGGACGGCAGCACGGTCCAGCCGGTGAAGGCGCGGGCGACTTCGATCACGTCGCGCTGGGTGTAGCCGCCGTCGACGCCCAGCGTGTGCAGCTCCATCAGCTCGCGGGCGTAGTTCTCGTTGAGCCCGCGCCCCTTCGGGGCCGCGGCAGGCCGGGACGGCGGCGGCGGACCGTAGCCGAACCGGCCGGCCGGCCGGCGCATCGCCCGCATCTCGTCGCCGAGCAGGGTCGGCGCATCGGGCGCCGCCGTCGACTCGGCGTTGTCGAGGTAGTACAGCATCGCCGGATGCCGCGCGGTCGCCTCGAGCAGGCCGCGCACGGTGCCCAGGGCGTTGGGGCGGATGGCGTCGCGCTCGAAGGACAGCAGGTACGGGCGCGCCCGGCCGTTGGTCGCCGAGATGTTGAAGTGATTGAACCAGAAGTCGGTCATCACCTCGCGCAGCTGGTCCTGGGACTCCGCCGCGCGGAACACCTTCTGCGCCAGCAGCTGGCCCTGCAGCTCACGCTCGGGGCGGTAGCCCCTGGCGCGCGCGAACTCGAGCACCTTGGCGCGCAGCTCGGGGCGCTCGATGTCGGCGGCGTCGGCGCCGGCGGCGCCGGCGGCGCCACCGCCGCCGGTCCCGTTCCCGACGCCGCTCTTGCCGCCGCCGACGCCGTTGCCGCCGGGATTGCCGCCGGCGTAGAGCCTCTTCAGCCCCTGGTCGGCCTTGGCGGCGGCCAGCTCGCGCTTGTCGATCACCCCCTCCTTGACCGCTTGCTGCAGGATCTGGTTCGGATTGCGGTAGATCCGCACCATGTCCGCCTGCGACATGGCGAGGGCGGGCAGGTCGCGCAGCCGCGCATCGAGGTTGGGATCGGGTAGGTCGGCGGCGAGCTGGCGCTCGACCCAGCGGTCGAGACCCATGGCGACGACCTGGTCGACCTCTCCCGGCCGCGGCCCGAAGGCGAACCGGTTGAGCAGGTGGGCCGCCGCCTGGCGCTCGGTCAGGCCCGCCTCGCGCCAGGGCAGCCGCTCCGCCGCCCGGCGGGGTTCGGCGGCAGCGCCCTGCCTCCCCCAGGCCAGGCCGCCGGCCAGGGCGAGAGCGCTCAGCGTGGTCAGGGTCCAGGTCGCCGTACAGTTCGCTGCTTTCATGCATCCTCCAGAGCGCCGGACCAGGGGCACGCCCACGCCCGCGTGCAGATTGGAACCCCCGGCGACGCGCAAACCTGCGCGATGGCGCGGATCAGGCGCAAGTCAGGCGCAGCCACTTGCCACGGCAAGCGCCCGGCAGGCCTCGAGCATCTTCCCGGCATCGACGGTGCTCCCCGTCTCACTTGCTTGGCTCTGCCTGCGCGCTCAAGAGATCTTCCACTTCCGCGCGCATGGCATCGGTCTGCCCTGAGTAGGCGCGCACGAGGCTGGCTTCGATCTCTCTCCGCCACCGGGCCGAGAAGTAGGACTCGACGGCGGCGCGGATGAACGCCGAGCGCCCTTTCTCACGCGCCTCGGGATCCTCGTCGATGCGCGCAAGCAACTCCTCGTCGAGCGAGATCTGAACCGACCGAGTCGCCATGATGAGATATTACCCCCTGCCGCCTTGCCAAGCCGCGGCCACGCGCGTAAGCTGCCCGCCTTATGATGCGCAGCCGCTCCTCACGTCTCGGAACCCTCGTCCTCGCCCTGCCGCTCGCCGCCGCCTTGGGCGGGGTCCTCGCCGTTCGCGCCGGCGCCGACATGGTGATCACGGTCAAGGGGCATGCGGAAGGCTTCAAGGTCGGCAACCGTACGCAGGAGCCGCGCGACTCGGACGTCAAGATCTGGCTGTCCGCCAACAAGATGCGACGCGACGAGGGTTCTCTCTCCGCGATCGTCCGCCTCGACCGCAAGAAGCTCTATCTCGTCAATCACACCGACAAGACCTTCAGCGTCGTGGACCTGCCGATCGACTGGGCGAAGCTGGTGCCGAGCGGCGACCGGGAGAAGTTCCAGCAGTTCGTCGCCGAGAACCAGCTCACGGCGTCGATCACGCCGAACGCCGAGACGCGCAAGATCCATGCTTGGAACGCTCACCGCGTCGACGTCGACCTCACCAGCGCCCACGGCCCGCGAGTGTCCATGCAGATGTGGCTGACCAAGGACCTCGACCTCTACGCCGCCTACAACAAGATGTCCGGCGTCCTCGCCTCGCTGCAGCCGAGCTCCGCGGATTGGGCGCGCAAGGTCGGCGCGCTGGACGGCTTTCCGGTCTACCAGGAGACGACGGTGAGCGTCGGCGGCGCCAGCTTCAAGTCCCACGAAGAGGTGGCCGCGGCCAACGTCCAAGCGGTCCCTGACGTCACCTACGATCCGCCGGCGGGCTTCAACCCCGTGCCCTACGATCCGTTCCGCGCCCCGCAATAGGGAGCGCTGTAGTGACTCAGGTCCTCCTGCCTCCCTTTGGGCGAGGGTTTGAAGGGCACTGACCTTGGATTTCGATGCCTCGCCCAAAGGGAGGCAGGAGGACTTGAGCCACTCCAGCGCTCCCGCGGCTACTCCTCCCGGTTCTGGGAGATCTGCCGGCGCAGCAGCTCGTTCTCGAAGGCCATCCCGACCTGGGCGGTCGCCAGCTCCAGGATGTCGATGTCCTCGATCGGCTGATCGCGCTCGCCGTTGTCGGTGTAGATCACCGAGATCACGCGCTGGGCACCGAGCACCGGGAAGACCACCACCTGCCCGGTCCGCGAGCGGCCGACCAGCGAGCGGAACGGCTCCGTCAGGCCCGCGTCCTCGAAGCTGACCGACTGCACCTCGCCCAGGGCCAGGCTGCGCGCGAAGACGCTCTCGTCCTGAGTGGACAGCCTGATGCCGCGCGTCAGCTCGGCGAGCGGCCGCCCGCGGGTGTCGGCGCCGAAGGCGCCGAGCGCCAGCAGCTGGTCGCGCTTGACCAGGAAGAGCACCGCCCGCTCCACCGACTCCGAGATGATGTGCATCAGGTTGAGCGCCACGGTGGCCGAGATCAGCCCCGAGCGCAGGTCGCCGAACACCCGCCGCAGCCGCGCCACGCCCGACTGGGCGCTTGCCGGCGTCATCCGGCCGGAGGCGCCGCGGATCAGGTCGTCCCGGCTCTCGATGAGGTTCTCGACGCAGGCCGCCACCGCCTCGACGTCGGGTGGCAGCGCGGTCAGCACCCCGGCGGCGTACACCTTGGCGACCAGGGTGGAGGGGTCGACCAGCGCGATGATCGAGGCGCGCGGACGGGCGCGGCGCAGCACCGCCGCCTGCTCGAGGGACACTCCTCCCTGCCGCAGGTCCACCACCACGATGGGCGGCGGCTCTCCCGGCGCCGCCGCGCCCGCCTGGTCGATGCGCAGCCCTTCGATCCCGGCGACCTCGTGGTGCAGCGCTTCGCCCAGCTTCTCCGCGAAGACGGCGTCGGGGGACACGATCTGCAGGTGGAGCCGCTCCGCCGCGTGCTTGGGCATCTCCCAGCGACGGTAGGCGGCGTCCGGCCGCGGCTCGAGCAGCAGGGCCCCGGCCGGATGATTGCCGGCGCCGGCCGCCGCCATCGCCAGCACCGGTTCGAGCGCCGGATGGGTCGAGTCGCCGTCCAGGTAGTCGCCCCTGGCCGCGACCTCTCGAATCGCGGCCCCTGCTGGCATCACGGGCATCACGGGCATCGACTGGGTCGGCGGCCGCGACGGCTTCGACGGCAGCACGGCGAACGCCCCCGTTGCCTCGCGCGGCGACTCGCCGCGGCCGCGGTTGCGCTCGTCGAAGATCCTGGCCGCCTCGAGCAGGACCATCTGGGTGTTGAGGTCGGCGTCCGGGAGCACGTCGCTCGGATAGAGCGCGATGTCGTCGATCGGGCGCAGGTCGTCGATCGCGAACTCGAAGGTGCCGGCGTCCCAGAGCATCACCTCGGACACCGCCTGCTCGATCTGCTGCGCGATGACCTGGCGCAGGCCCTCCGCGTCGATCGCCCCGGACCCCACCAGCACCTGGCCGAGCGAGCGCCGCTCGCGCTCGCGCGACTGGGTGAGGACCGCCTGGTCGAGGTTCGCCCGGTCGAGCAGCCCGGAGGAGATCAGCAGGTCGCCCAGCTTCGGGGTGCGCGGAGCCTGCGCCGAGACCAGCCGGCCGCCGTGGAAGCCGATGATCGCGCGGTGCGACCCCCGCACCAGCAGCAGCGTGCCGGTGCGCCGCCCGAGGTGAATGAACTGCATCACGTCGGCGACGGAGACGTCCTTCAGGCTGCCGGAAATGGCCATGTGGCCGCCGCCCCCCGGTCCATCACTCTCCTCGTGCCAACTTGACCAGGCTCTCCAGGGTACGCAGCTTGCGATCCTTGGTGGCGAACAGCCGCGCCGCGAACAGCGCCGAGGCGGCATGGGCCGACAGCAGGTCCAGCAGGTCGCGGTCCTCGGCGCGCAGGATCGGCTTGTGGTCGAGCAGCTTGAGCAGCACCAAGGCGCCGACCACCTCGTTCTGCACCCGCAGCGGCACCGCAGCGAGCGCCTTCGAGTCGGCGGTCGGGCCCAGGCGCAGCACGCCGTCGTCGAGCGTCGCGTCGACGACCGGATCGCCGCCGGCATAGATCTCGCCGCCGTAGAGGCCGTCGATCTCGTGCGGCTGCCGGCGGTCGCTCGAGGTGCCGCCCACCAGCGCGATGTCGCAGCCCGGCGCGTCGTCCTTGCGCAGCAGCAGGACGAACTGCTCGGCCCCGAGCAGGTTGATCGCGATCTCGGCGATGGTCGCCTGCACCTCGGCCGGATCGAGCGTCGCGTGCAGCTGGTAGGTGGCGACGTAGAGGTTCATCAACCGGCCGCCCTGGTGCTCGGAGTCGACGAGGCGCGAGGCGAGCTCCTTGACGTCCGACTCGGCCGTCGCCAGCCGCCGCTCGAGCTCCGTGGCGCGGGAGGGGCCGCCGGCGTCGCCGCCGCGCGCCGCCAGCTCGCGCAGGTTCATCTCGGCGACGCGCGCCAGCTCGCCGGCGCGGTCCAGGGTGCTGCGCAGCTCGGCGACCAGCTCGAGGCCGGAGGCAGTCGGCGCCGGCGGGCGGTCGCTCAAGCGGCGGACCTCGCCGGCAGGCGGGAGATCACGGCCAGGATCTCCTCGCTGTGGAAGGGCTTCTTGATGTAGGCGGAGGCGCCGGCCTCGAGGCCGCGCGCGGTGTCCTCGTCCCGCCCCTCGGTGCTGATGATGACGATCGACATGCCGTCGGCGCCGCCGCCCGCCTTGAGCTGGGCGAGGAACTCCAGGCCATTCATGTTCGGCATGTTGACGTCGAGCAGGACGAGGTCGATGTCCGGGTGCTCGCGCAAGCGGTCGAGGGCCTGGCGGCCGTCCGAGGCGTACACCAGGGAGTACTGGCGCAGCATCACCTCGAACATCTTGTGCATCAGCTTCGAGTCGTCGACCACCAGCACTTTCCTGGGCTGCAAGACACTCTCCCCGGCAGGCGCCCGATCGGCGCGGCACTCCCCTGGGTCCACTGGACCAGCTTCGCAGTCTAGCCAATGCTGCGGGCTGACTTCAAGCCGGTCTGTCAGTAGGTAGTGTCCTGAGTCGGTGTGGTGGAGCCGAGAGGGCAGGACGCAGGCGCGCACGATGGCGGCGTTCCTGCCGCCGCCATCGCGAGCCGGTGCCTGTCGATCGAACCGGCGGTTCCAGGCTAGTCGAACGCGGCGTAGACGCCCTTGCCGGCGAGCTGGCGGGCGATGGTGCCCAGGGCGGTGCCGCTGTTCGGGCCGCCGGCGACGCAGCTGCCGACGCAGCCGTCGGCGTAGCCCACCAGCACCCGGCCCTTGCCGTCCGCGCGCGCGTCCATGAAGTCGAGCAGGTTGCGGGTCGAGGCGCAGCTGGTGCCGGCGGTGCAGATGGTGCCGCGCTGCACGGGGTCGTTGGGGGTGGCGTCGACCGTCACCCAGGTCGCGCCGCCGTCGTAGGTGTGGGCCACGTACAGATGCCAGACGGCAGGGAAGCTCGGGTTGTCGCCGGTCGCGGCGCCGCCGGCCGGCGTGCCGAGGAAGGCGAAGGCGGCGCGGTCGGGATCGCCGGCCGCCATCGCCGGGAAGGCGGTGTTCTGAATGCCGAGAGCGGCCCCGACGTCCCAGACGTGCGCCCAGGTCTGCCCCCGGTCGTGGGAGACCGCCACGGCCGCGTGGCCGCTGCCGTCGGCGAAGCCGAAGTAGAGCGTGCCGTCCGAGGCCACGGCGACCGACGGGTCGGAGGCGCCGGGAGAGTTGCTGCCGGGCACGAGGCGGACCGTCCAGGTGACCCCGGCGTCGGTCGACACGGCGACGCCCTGCTGGTTGCCGCAGTTGGCGTTGGGCACGTAGGCGGTGCCGTCCGGCGCGACCTTGATGTGGCCGTGGAGGCCGCCGCACTGGGTCAGGTTGTACATCGGCACCGCGGCCCCGAAGGTCAGCCCGCCGTCGAGGCTCACCGCGCAGCTCGCGAGCGCGATGGCCTGCGAGCAGTAGTACACCGCGTACGGATAGGCGACCGTGGTCAGCACCCCGCTCGGCACCGGCCCGCCGCCGACCGTCTCGTGGTCGGGACCCGCCGGGATGCCGGCGCCCTGGCTCGGGGTCCAGGTGGCGCCGCCGTCGTCGCTGTACGCCATCAGGCTGGTGGCGCCGGCGAGCTGCGAGACGAAGGTCCGGCCCGTCGTGCGCTCGGTGTAGAGGATGGGATCGAGCGTCAGCACCGAGGTCAGGAGGTAGCTGACGTCCGTCCAGCTGGCGGTGGCCGGCGAGGTCGAGTCGTCGAAGCTCACCCGGAGGGTCTGCAGCCCCGCCTCGAACATCACGTTGCCGGACTTGGCGTCATAGCTCAGCGACGGCTCGCCGGCGCTGGTGGCCAGCGGCGCCGGGGCCGGATAGTTGGTGTACGTGGGCGGCGTCGCGGTCGAGGCCGGCGCCGGCGGCGGCGCGGCCCCCGCCCATGCGACGGCCGGCAGCAGCACCATGGCGAGCGCCCCCGCCCCCGCCAGCAGCCCACTCGACAACCTCGACACCCGGCGGCAACGCTCGGTCGACTCGCGGCTCATGTCCCCCTCCTTTGGTGGATGGGCCGCCACGGCGTCGTCCGGCGGGCGGCGGCTCCTCGGAGCTCACTATCGACGCAAGGAGCGAGCCAGCGCATCCGGAGAATCACCCAGGAAGGGCCGGGAGCTTCCCTCAGCCGAGCAGGCCCTTGCGGGAGGCGTAGAGCACGAGCTCGGCGGCGTTGTGGAGGCCGAGCTTCTCGAGGATGCGGGTGCGGTGGTTCTCGGCGGTCTTGACGCTGATGCCGAGGGAGTGCGCGACCTCCTTGGTGGTGCGGCCCTGGACCACCAGGTGGAAGACCTCGCGCTCGCGGGGGGTCAGCGGTCCGTACGGATCGGCGCCGGCTTCGGGCGTGCGCAGCTGCTCGGCCAGGGCGCGGGCCGCCTGCGGCCCGAAGTATCCCTGCCCCGCGGCGAGAGCGCGGACGGCGGCGAGCAGCTCGGCGGCGGCGCTGTCCTTGACCAGGTAGCCGGCGGCGCCGGCCCGCACCGCCGGCAGGACGTACTCCTGCTCGTCGTGGACGGTGAGCACCAGGATGCGGACGGCGGGGAGCTCCGCATGGATGCGCCGCACCGCTTCGAGGCCGTTCAAGCCCGGCATGCCGAGATCGAGCACCGCCACCTGCGGGCGGGTACGCCGCGCTTCGGCGACCGCTTGCAGCCCATCGGCGGCCTGCGCCACGACCTCGCATTCGCCGCCCGCCTCGAGCAGGCTGACCAGGCCTTGCCGCACCACCGTGTGGTCGTCCGCCAGCAGCACCCGGATCGACGCCATCGCTTTTCTCCTAGAACGAAACTCCCGACCTTCATCGCCCGGGGTCGGCCCAGGCCGATCGGAACTCCTCAGGGCTTCCCGCCGGCAGCCGCCGGCGGTGGTGGCGGCAGGGGCACCGCGGCGTGCAGCCGGGTCCCGGCGCCCGGGGCGGAGGTGAGCCGCAGGCGGCCGCCGAAGAGCTCGAGGCGATCGCGCATGCCGCGCAGGCCGGAGCCGACGGCGCCGCGGGCGGGATCGAGAGCGCCGGCGGCGTCGAAGCCGCGGCCGGCATCGGTGATCTCGAGCTCGAGCCAACCGTCGCGCCGGCGCAGCAGGACGGCGGCGGCCCGCGCCTCCGAGTGCTTGAGCACGTTGGTCAGGGCTTCCTGGGCGACGCGGAAGACCAGGATCTCGAGGTCCGGATCGAGCCGGCCCTCGACGCCGTCGCCGGCGATCCGCACCTCGAGCCCGGCGCTCTCGCGCAGGGTGCGCGCGAGCCAGGAGAGCGCGGGGACCAGGCCGAGGTCGTCGAGGATCGGGGGCCGCAGCAGCCGGGAGAGCTCGCGCGTGTCGTGCAGGGCGCGCGCGGCGAGCTCGACGGCGGACGCCAGCCCCGCCCCCAGGTCTCCCGCGCCGGCGCCGCCCGCCTCGCGGCTCAGCAGCTCGAGCTGGTTCTTCAGCGCCGTCAGCTCCTGACCGAGGCCGTCGTGCAGGTCGCGCGCCAGGCGGCGCCGCTCCTGCTCCTGCACCTGCCAGACCGCCTTGGCGAGGGCGCGGAAGCGGCGCTCGCTGCCCACCAGCTCGCGCAGCAGCCCCTGGCTGTCCCGCGCCACCTGGCCGACGCGGTCGAGCAGCTCCTGTACTGGGTCCAACCGGTCAGCCGTGTCCGGCAAGGTCTCGCACCTCCTGCAGGCGGACGAAGGACTGGCGCTGCTCGGGAGTGAGCCCGGCCTCGACGCGCGCCGCCTCCTGCGCCGCGCGCTGCCGCTCGGCCGCGGCGTCGGCGGCCGAGCCGCGGGCGGCGAGGGCGCGGGAGAGCAGGCGATGGAGCCGGAAGGCGCCGGCGTAGGCGCCACAGCGATCGGCCTGGCGCAGCGCGCGGCGGGCCGCCTCCTCGGCGGCGGCGGCATCGCCGCCGGCCAGCTCGGCCGCGGCCATGCCTTCTTCCGCCCACAGCAGCAGCGGCAGGTGGCCGAGGCGTTCGACCTCGGCCGTGGCCTCGCGCAGCTCCGACCACCGGCCGGGGCCGCGGGCGGCGCCGCCGCGGTTTGCGGCGGCAGCCAGGGCCCGGCCGACGCGCGCCTGCAGCCGCGCGACCGGGCTGTGGCTGGCCTCCGCCTGGGTCGCGGCGAGGCGGAAGGCGGCGAGCGCCGCCGCGGCGTCGCCGGCGAGCAGCAGGCCCTTCCCGCGCAGGCTCTCGAGCTCGGCCAGCTGGTCGGCGCTGCTTCCGGCGGTGCCGGCACCGGCGGTTTCGCCGCCGCCGCGGCCGCCGCCGTTCGCGCCGTCGCTCCCGCCGCCGTGCAGCCACCGGGCCACCTGCGCCAGCCGCGCGTCCGCCGCCGTCCTCATGCCGATCTCCTGCAGCGTCTCCGCCTCGTAGAGAGTGAACTCGGCCTCGCCGCGGCGATCTCCCAGCTCGCGCACCAGGGCCAGGGCGTCGTGGTAGGAGGCCAGCGCCGCCTGGTAGCGGCCCTGGTACTGCGCGACTCGCCCCAGGTAGCCGGTCGAAACCGCGGTCGCGGCCTTGAGCCCGAGCTTGCGGCTCTCCGCCAACGTGTCCAGGAAGGACTTGAGCGCCGCGGTCCACTTGCCCTGCGCCAGCTGCAGCTGCCCGATGCTCTGGGTGGTGGTGACCACGCCGGCGCGATCGCCGGTCGCACGGTCCAGGGCCAGCGCCTGCTGCCAGTAGACCAGGGCGTTGTCGTAGTCGCCCAGCAGGTGGTAGGCGAACCCGACGTTGCCCAGGCTCTCCGCCAGGGCCAGCCGGTCGCCGAGGTCGCGGCGCTGCTGCAGGGCGCGGCGGTAGTCCTCGAGCGCGCGGTCGTAGCGGCCACGCTCCTCCTCGAGGCCGCCGTACGCGTTCTCGAGCTCGGCGACGCCGGCGCGGTCGCCGAGCGCCTGCAGGATCGTGAGCGCCTGCTCGAGATCGCGCTCGGCCTCGTCATGGGCTCCCCGCACCAGTGCCAGGGTGGCCAGGTTCTTGAGGCTGGTGGCATAGCCGCGGCGATCGTCGATGCGGCGCCGCAACGCCGCCGCCTGACGGTAGTTGTCGGCGGCACGGTCGAGGTCTCCCGTCTCCTGGTAGCCGACGCCCAGGGCGTTGAGCACGTCGGCCCGTCCCTGCTCGCTGCCCAGGCGGTTCTGTACCACCATCGCGTGGACCAGCGTCTCGTCGATGGCCTGGCGGGCCTTGCCCTGTTCGATGAGGCACTTGCTCAGCAGGTACCAGCCTCGCGGGTGGTTGGGATCGGAGAGGACCACCTGCCGCAGGGCCGCGACAGCCTCTTCGAGCTTGCCCTGCTGTTCGTACACCTCGGCCAGCGACAAGCGCGCCTCGAGGTCGTGCGGATAGCTCCTGACCAGCTGCTGCAGCGTCGCCTGGGCCGCTTCCGGCGCTCCCTGGAGCTGCTGCAGCTGCGCCCGCGCCTCGTAACCCAGGCGGCCCGCCGCGGCGCCGGGAGTCGCGGCGGCGCGCGCCGCGGCCGCCTGCGCCTTCTCGGCGTAGCCGAGGGCCTGGTAGCAGGCGGCCAACCGCACCCAGGCGCCGGTGAAGGCCGGATCGGCCGCCACCGCCCGTTCGAGGGCCGGGCGCGCGCCGAGGCTGTCGGCGCGCGACAGGCGGCCGAGGCCGTCGGTATAGGCGGCCATGGCGGCGCTCGACGAGGTGAGCGGGGCCGGCACCGCCGCCGGCGCCGCGCCCGCCTCGAGCTGCCGCCGCAGGCGTTCGCCGAGCTCCCCGACCAGGCGGAAGATCTGCGCCGCGTCCCGCGCCTCGGCATGCAGGGACCGCGCCGCCGGCACCGGCAGGTCGGCGGCCACCAGCGCCAGGTCGAGCCGCAGCACGCCGCCCGCGGCGCGGACCGTGCCGGTGACCACGCGGTCGGCCTCGACCAGCTCGGCAAGCTGGCGCAGCTCGGCGCCGGACAGCGGGCCGCGCGGCAGCTTGAGGTCGTCGACCGTGCGCAGCAGTCGCAGGCTGTCCACGACGCGCAGGGTCGGGCTCTCGGCGAGGGCGGCGGCGAGCATCTCGGCGACGCCGGCGGAGCTCCAGGCGAGGTCGGCCCGCCCGGTCTGCTCCGCGAGCGGCAGCACCGCGACCACGTGGCGCGGCGCCATGGCGGCGGCCGCTCCGGCCGCGGCAGTCGCGCCAGCCGGCGGCAGCGTGCCGGGCGCGGTAGCTGCCGCAGGGGCCGCGGCGCTCCACGACCGCGGCGGCAGCCGGGCGGCGCCGGCGCCCGAGCCGCCCGCGGACCCGGGAAGCCAGCCGGCGGCACGGCCGACGAGCCAGCCGACGAGGACGAGCAGGGCGGCGACTGCCAGGGCGGCCAGGGCGGCCAACCCGGCCGCCGGGGTGAGGAGTCGGTGGCGCCAGCGGCCAGGGGGAGGCGGCGCCGCGGCCGCGGTCGCCGGCAAGGCGTCGAGGTCCCGCAGCAGCTCGGCGGCGCCCTGGTAGCGCCGCGCCGGCTTGCGCTGCAGGCAGCGCCGCACGACCGCGCGCAGGCGGGCCGGCGCCGCGACCCCGAGCTCGGCGAGATCGCGGGCCTCGCCGCCGAGGCGTTGCGCCAACCGCTCGGCATAGGAGTCGCCGGCGAACGGCAGGCGGCCGCTGAGCATCTCGAAGAGCAGGATGCCGAGTGCATAGACGTCGCTGCGGCCGTCGACCGGCTCGCCGCGCGCCTGCTCCGGGGACAGGTAATCCGGGGTGCCGACCACCGCGCCGATCTGAGTGGGACCCGCCACCGTCATCGAGCGCGCCACCCCGAAATCGGTGATGAAGGCGCGGCCGCCCTCGTCCACCAGCACATTGGCCGGCTTGAGGTCGCGATGCACCACCCCCTCGGCGTGGGCGGCCGCCAGCGCGGCGGCGAGCTGGCGGGCGATCGCCACCGCCTGCCGCGGCGCCAGCGGCCCGTCCTCCTCGAGCAGGGCGCGCAGCGAGCGGCCGGGGACGTAATCCATGGTCAGGAAGAGCAGATCGCCGGCGACACCGAGGTCGTGGATGCGCACCGCGTTGCGGTGGCTGACCTGGCGCGCCAGCAGCAGCTCCTTGCGGAAGCGCTCGCGGAACCCGGGATCGGCCGCGACCTCGGGCCGCAGCACCTTCAAGGCGACGTCGACATCGAGCTGCTCGTCATGGGCGCGGTAGACCATGCCCATGCCGCCCACGCCGGCCAGGGCGACGATGCGGTAGCGCGCCGCGACGAGGCTGCCCGCGGCCAGGCATCCGGCGCCGCCGACATTGGTGCGCGTGACCCCCGGGTCCGACCCGGCGGCCGCGGCCGGGAACGGCTCGGCGCTCACCGGCGCACCGCCGGCCAGGTTCCCGAGACACCGGCTCCGACGCGGGCGCTCACGGCGGCGGCGCCATCCCGGAGGCCGCGGCGGCGTGGGTCGCCAGCAGCTCGCTCCAGAGCACCGGCGCCCGCCCGGACACGGCCTTGACGTCGGCCAGGAGCCGCTCCACCTCCTCGTCCAGGCGCGCGGCCGCGATCGCCAGCGCGGCCTGCGAGGCGAGCGCCTCGAGAATCTCCACGTCCAGCTCGGTGAACGCGCTCCCCGGCGCGCTGCTGTCGGCGTAGAGGACGCCCAGGCGGCGACGATCGAAGGCCGCTTCCCGCTCGACCGGGGCCAGGGCCGGCGGCGGCGGCGGTGGCGGCGGTGGCGAGAAGGGCATGCAGACCAGGGCGCGGATGCCGCCCCTGGCGACGCTCTCGCGGCCGCCCAGGGCAGGGTCGGCGAGGGCGTCCGCGACGGCGACGGCACGGCCGGTCGAGAGCGCCCGCTCGACCGCGCCGATGCTGCCCGAGAACTCGGCGGCGCCGAGGTCGAAGGCGGCGAGGCCGCTGGCGGCGGCAACCGCCAGATCACCGTCGCCGCGGGCGAGGAGGACGAAGCCGCGCTCCGCCCGGGACAGCTGCACCACCGACTCGAGCAGCCCATGCAGGATCGCGTCGAGGCTGTCGGCCGCGGCGAGACGGCGGCGCGCGGCGATGGTGGAGCGGCGGCGCTCGCTCTGCGCCGAGCTCTCCGCCCGGCTCTGCTCCTCGGTCAGCGGCTCGAAGGAGGCCAGCACCCCGCCCAGGCTGAGCCAGCTGCGGTGGGCGAGCAGGGCGCGGCCGGCCACCGGCTGGCCGTTCACCAGGGTGCCGTTCTTGCTGGCGAGGTCGCTGAGCTCCCAGCCCTCGCGGCCGCGGCGCAGCCGCGCATGCCGGCGCGACACGCGGTCGTCGTCCACGACCAGGGTGCTCGTGGCATCGCGGCCGAGGACGTACTCCTCCTCCTCGCGCAGCACGAGGACCCGGGCCGGCCGGTCGGCGAGATGGACGGTGAGGCGGGCTGGCATCCCGCGGGTGACGCGTCAGGGCGTGGCCGGCGCCAGGCTCAGGCTGAAGCTCAGGGTGCCCGCCGCCGCGCGCAGCCGGCCGGCGACGTTCGGCAGGTCGCCGCTGGCGCGCCAGACGTCCGGAATGCCGGTGCCGCTGTTGCGCTGGACGGTCGCGGCGAAGCCGTTGACCGTCGTCGCGGCATCGACGTTGTCTCCCGCCTGGTAGTAAGCGCGGGCAGTCTGCAACTGGTGGGTGAGATCGTCGAGCACCGGTCCGGGAATCGCGCCGGCATAGGTGGAGAGCAGGCCGCCCAGGGCGTCGAACTTCTGGCTGACGACGCCGGCCTGCGGGCGCGCGTCGGCGACGATGACGAAGTCCGAGAAGCTGCCCTTGGTGCCGCGGACCCGGTAGCTGCCGGTGCCCATGTTGACGGTGATGTCGTCGAAAGGCCCGCCGTCGGGGGCCGAGAAGAGGCGCAGCGGACAGTTCGCGGTGAGCTCGAGGTTGTGGGTATGGAGGTCGAGAGTATAGATGCCGCCGAACGAGAGCCCGCCGCTCGGCGGCGGCTGCACCCGCACCAGCACGGGAAAGGCGCCGGGAACCGTCACCAGGCCCCCGGAAGGTAGCCGCGAGAGGAGGCCGGGATCGTGCGGGTCGACCAGCTGGGCCGAGAGGCCGAGGTTGGACGCCGTGAGGCCGACGGACTGCTCGAAGGTCAGCGCCAGGTCCGCCGAGATCCCCGGCAGATCGACGGTCGCGGTGACCTGGTTGCCCGAGATGGTGAGGTTGGCGATCCCCTGGGCAGAGACGGCGGCGGAGCTGATGAGGACGGAAAGGAAGCCGACCAGGACCCTCGGCATGAGCGTTGCCCCCTCGACTCGAGCCGGCGCGCCCTCATGGGTCGCCGGGACCAGCTGGCCTTTTGCCGACGCACCACGGCCACCGCGCAAGACTAGCAAACTCCGTGCCTGGTCGCGAGCAAGTATGGGTGGTCCCAAGCTCAAGGCAGCCGGGTCCCGACGCCTTCAGAGCCCTGGATTGCCGCCTCGAGAGCAGCGGCCGTCGCCTCACAATGCATCCTGGTCCAGTTCGTCTCGCACGAGTACCTGCAACGCACGGTCACGAGGTCGCCAGCGCTCACCTCGAGATCCTCCAGCAGCGGGACCACCACAGGCGGCATCAAGCTGTCGGAGGACTGGAAACTGATGCCCTCCAGGACACGCAGCGGCGAGGTGAGCTGGAGGCTGTTTACCACTCCGGCGGCGGTCGCCACGACCTCGATCGAGCGGTCGATCGATGTCTCGTTGAGCTCCCTGAAGTCAACTTCCTTGAAGAGCGCCGGAGCGGATAGGATCGCCGGTCTTCGAATGCCGGTAAAAAGGAAATAATACGTCCGCAGATCGACTACATCCTCAAACCTGAACTGCGAGTGTGCCAACTCCACACAATTGAAAGCACGTTCGGGGATACGTAGCGCCGCATTTCCTGCCAAGTGTCGATTGAGATGATTCATCACCGAGACCTGCGGCTCCATGACCTGCCAAGTGCTGAGGTGCTCGGCGATGATGAGGTCCACCTCCTGGCCATCGATATCGTCCAAGGTCAGGGAGCGGGCATCCTTCTCGATCACTCGAACGATCTCGCCACACCCGGATCTCTGGACGTTCTTCCTGACCCAACAGGCGATCGCCGGATCCTTCTCCACAGCATAGACCTGTCTCGCTCCCGCCCTGGCCGCAAGAATGCTCAGCACGCCCGAGCCGGCCCCGCTCTCGAGAACGCGCCTTCCCTCCGCAACGAGCTCGATGGCACGCCGCAGGGGCGCCACGCGGTCGCGATCCGAAAGGATCTCGTAGTGATATGACAAGCCCAGCCCGCCCTCGGGATTTGGATTGTTATATTCGATCCTCGATGTCATGCCGCCGGCCTCCGACCCGGTCCTTGAAGGGCGAGCTCTTGGCTCGCGAGCCGCCGTGCCGAGATCACTCGCATGCGCTCTTCCTCCCCCGTCCGCCCTATACTACCTCCTTCGTCCCCGAAAGGCTCTTCTCGTCGATCGACCCACCAGAGCCTCCGGCGGCGGGCAGTCGGCACCCCGCTTACTCTGCCGCAGGGGCCGCGCTCGGTGCCGCCGTGCCTAGCCGGCCGTCGATGGCAGGTCTCAAGTCCGAGCCCTTGGGGTCGCTGTCAGGTGAAGGCTCCTTGGGCGGCTGAAGGAATGCGAACTCCATGACCACGAAGACCGTATTCGAGAACAAGAGCTGGCACGCGACGACTCCGGATACGAATACCTTCGGGTCCTCCGCGTCGGTATGGATCTTGAGATATCCCCAGAGAATGAAGAACGACAACAGCATCGGCAGGTCTGCCCACCAGAACGACAACCAAGAACGGCCCTTCTCGTTCTTCGGGTCCGGTTCGCCCGGCCGCCTGTAGATACTAAATTGAAGTAGATCGATCGTCGCAAAAACGACTGCAATCCACAACAGGTACTCCAGGTGCTCTGTCGGCATCTTCATGGAATGCCATGCGCGCCAGAGGAGCCACCCGCCAAAGGCGCCGAAGCCGATAACGAAGAACTTCTCTAGCTCCAGCCTTTTCGTCATCCGCGCCTTCAACAGGTAATAAAAACCGAATAGCGTGGTCCAGAGAATGGCCCCGCCTTCCCAGCCCTCGGCGTGGGTCAAAGTCGTAAACCGATTAGTCATCAGGTGCTTGCCGAAGCCGAAGAAGGAGATCACCACGAGACCTGCCACGGAGACTCCCAGCAGGACCAGGTCCAGGGAATCCTCGGCGGGCGGCCGCCTTGCCAGCAGCTCCCGGAAGGGCTTCCAGAGAGACGCCGCGGCCAGGTAGAACACTTCCGTGATGCCGAAGACGATCAAGGGGCTGAGATCGTCGGTCAGACAGGAAACCGGGAACACGATGGCGAGGCTCAGGACATTGGCGGTCTGAAATAGTGCCGTCTTGAGCGCTACCGATCGAGTACCGGGCGAAGCCGCAGGACTCATTGGCGACAGCCCTCGCTGATCGCCAACTGGAGGCGAATGCATTGTATCGGCTTGCCGCTGCCATCCGTCCGCACGGCCCCGGCCACTGACGACAGGAAGTGGCTCCGCGGGCGATCGCCCTGCATGACCAGGTAGTCGATCACGGCATGCTCACGCTCCCGGCCGAGAGCGAAGGAGGCCGACTGAAAGGGGTTCGCGTCGCCCGCTTCGGCTTGGACCAGGAACCTGGCCGCCTGGGAGTATGTCTTGAGCGACCGCGACAGCTCATCGAGGGTCTGCCGCGCTTCTGAACAGAGACCGGTTCGCCGAGAATCAAATGTGAGCGCGACGGGTGTCGTCAAGATCTCGGGGTCGCAGACCCTCTTGGCGGGCATGGGATACATCTCCTTCAGGAAGCTGGTGTCATATGCGTCCGCTGCCTTCGCGCTGGCGGTAATCTGACCCCGCTTGAGCCACACCTTGCTGGCCTGGTCGAAAATGTAGTCGAAACGGGGGGCGCCACCGGCAAGGCCGAACATCTCTACGTTGTCTTCGAGGGTAGCAAGGACCGTCGTGTCGATGAGGTCTCGAGTCTTCTCGTCGCCGAGACCGGAGAACTTGGCCTCATGCTCCAGTGCCCAGACGGCGAGCATTTTGTCCTTGTTCGCCGTTGGAGCGCCGTCTAGAAGCCAGCCTTTGATGAAGTCGGCGACGTCCTTGCGCCTGTCCCCCTCGACGAATTCCTTCTTGGCGATCATCACGTCCGCGATCAGATTGTCCGCAACGGCGGTGCTGATCAATACGTGGTTCCCGTATCGATGCCTGAGGCCCTGTGTGGCTTCCGTGACGTCTGGCTCCCAGAGGACCGCGGCGGCGACTGTGCTGTCGTCGAGGAACAGTTGGAGCGCCTTATCCGAACCGCTTGTCGCGCGGACCCGGGCCCGGATCTCGCTGCGGTCCTTCTCGGACAGTAGCGATTTCTCCAAGCTGTACTCGAGCAGCCACTGGGAAGGGGCCATGGAGGGGACGGCGATGGTGTGTCCCCGGAGATCCTCGATACGCTCGATTTCACTCTTGGCGACGATGGCGTCGCCCCCACGCGACCAGTCGACCTGCATCAAGGCAACGGGCTTGATGTGACGCTTCGAGAAGTAGGCGGGGATTTGAGCCGCCAGCGCGTCGACCGTGGACCACATGATGTCCACGTCGCCACGCGCGAAGGCCTCTCGCAGCTTGTCCGCGTCGTCCTCCACCTGGAATTTCACCAGCAAGCCATACGTCTGGTAGAAGCAGGAGTCTGTGCTGGCATCCTTTCCCTTGTTGGCTACCAGCCCGCCGGCATAGCCAGGCCAGGAGACGATCCCGACCCTGATCAATCTCTCGGTTGGCGCCTTGTCGCGCGAGTGAACCCGGAATGCTACCAAGACGATTACACACACGATGATCACGTAATCAACGAGCCGTAACGCAAACTGTTTGTTGAGATCGCGCAACCGGCCCATCGGTCACCACCCCCGCCAGACGTGCACTGCCTCGCCCAGGTGCCGCACTGGGATCTGCGCCGGACGACCTGTGCCGTGGATTTCCTAGATGGCGCAAGTATACGCTGAGTTCCTAATCAGCGTCAACGCCCAAGATATGCGCTCATCGCTATGCGTTGACGAACGGCGGACGAACAACCGCTTGCGAGGAATCGACACCGGCAACCGCGGCATCGGCAAGCACGGCGAAAAGTAGACGAGCTACAAAAGGATCGACATCCGAACTCAGTGCGTGGACGCGCGGCGACGGGCCGCACAGCAACACCAGGCAGCCGGCGACCCGCCGGCGGTGAGGGCGAGGGGGCGTCCATCACCACCGGCGGGCCGCCGGACTGCCGGGTACCGATCCATAGCGGGATGGGCTCGGCCGCTCCTGCTTCCCAGTGGGTGCACCCCCAAGGACCCGCAGCCCTAACTATCGACCGCAGGCGAAGCCCGGAGAATCCGGGAAAAGCCCCAAAAGGGACAGGGAGAATCCCTCAAGACGAATCCTAAGGAAGGGATCGGCATTGTCGCCCCAGGCGAGCAATGCAGCCGGAGAGGGAGGAACGGAGGGCCGAGCCGCGGTAGGCGGGCGATGTCCTGCCTCGTCTCCTTGGGGCGAGGGGCCAAAGTCCTCAGACCCAGCCCCGTAGCCGCCCGCCCCTCGCCCCAAGGAGACGAGGCAGGACATCGCCCGCCTACCGCGGCTCGGCCCGGCCGGGAGGGTTGCCCCGGAGGCCCCGTAGGCGTACCCACTCTTTGACGCTGGCTTCGAGCAGGTCGAGGGGCAGCGCGCCGTGGTCCAGCAGCTGATCGTGGAAGGCGCGGAGGTCGAAGCTCTTCCCCAGCTCCTTCTCCGCATAGGCGCGCAGCTGCCTGATCTTGAGCTCGCCCACCTTGTAGGCCACCGACCATCCTGGCTGCGCGATGTAGCGATCCACCTCGAGCGTGACGATGTGCTCGCCTTTCGCCGCGTTCTCCGTGCAGTAGTCGATCGCCTGCTGCCGCGTCCAGCCCAGCGAGTGGATGCCGGTGTCCACCACCAGGCGGATGGCGCGCCACATCTGATTGTCGAGCTGCCCGAACTTCGAGTACGGGTCCTGGTACAGCCCGATCTCCGCGCCCAGGCTCTCGGCGTAGAAAGCCCACCCTTCGGCGAACGCGGCATAGTTGTCGAAGCGCCGCCACTGCGGCACCCCTTCGAGCTCTTGCGCCAGCGAGATCTGCAGGTGGTGGCCCGGCACCGCCTCGTGCAGGGTGAGCGCCTCCATCCCCCACTTCGGATGCGACTTGAGATCGTAGGTGTTGATGTAGTAAGTGCCCGCCACGCCGTTGGCGAACGAGCCCGAGCCGTAGTAGGCCACGGTCTGTGACTGCCCGGCGTTGGTGGGCATGGGCAGCACGCCGTAGGGCAGCCGCGGCAGCTTGCCGAAGAGCTTGACCAGCTGCGGATCGATGCGCTTGCAGATGTCGCGATAGGCGGCCAGCAGCTCCTCCGCACGGGTGAAGAAGAAGCGCGGATCGCTGCGCAGGAAGTGCTGGAAGTCGGCGAAGCTTCCCTTCCAGCCGGCGCCGGCGATGACGCCGTCCATCTCCTTGCGGATGCGCTTGACCTCCGCGAGGCCGAGATCGTGGAGCTCCCGCGGCGTCAGGTCGGTGGTGGTGGCCTGGCGGACCCGGAAGGCATACCAGGCGGCTCCATCCGGCAGCGCGCTCATCGCGATCGACTCCCGCGCCCGCGGCACGTAGGTCTTCTCCAGGAAGTCCCGCAGGCGCCGGAAGGCCGGCGCCACCTGGCCGGAGAAGGCTGCCGCGGCCTGCCGGCGCAAGCGCTCCCGGTCGGCGGCGGGAACGGTGGCCGGGAAGCTCTTGAAGGCGGCGAGCATCGGGCTCGCGAGCGGATCGTCCACGAGCAGCGCCGCGGCCTGCCCCGGCACGTCGCGCAGGGCGATGCGCGGCGCCGTCACGCCGGCGGCGAGCCCTCTCTCGAGCAGCGCGATGGTCTCCTCGACCAGCCGCGGCACGCCGCGCAGGCGGGCGACGATGTTCTCGTACTGGGCGACGTTGGTGGCCGGCATCTGGGCCAGCAGGTCGGGCACGTCCTGCTGAACGCCGCCGAGCTGGTCGACCGCCAGCAGCTCCTCGGGGAACCTGCTGGCCTCGACTTGCATTCGCGCCCGGCGCCGGAAGAGATCGTAATCGGTCCGTGCCGCCTCGGCGAGCGCCGCGCGATCGATCGATTCGACGGCGGCCAGCACCTTCGGCAGGAGCGCGCGGCGCCGCTCGATCGCCGCCGCCGAGAGGTCCGACCAGCGGTCGTCGTAGCCCGGAGTGCCGGTGATGGTGGCGAGCTCCGGGCTGTCGCGCAGGGTGTCGCGCCAGACCACCTCGAAGAGCGTCTGCAGCCGCTCGCCGTCGCTCACCCGTCCCTTGGCGGCGATCAGCTGGTCGAGGCTCTGCCGGAGATCCCCGAGATCCCTGAGACCCCGGAGACCCCGGAGATCGATCGCCGGCGTCTGAGCGCCGGCAGGCTCGCTGCCCGCGGCAGTGAGAGCGGCAGCGGCAGCGGTGCCGGGCGCGGCGAAGACAGGAGTAGGTCCGGCGCCGCCGCCGGCGCCGAGGGCGGCGAGCGCCACGATCGTCAGGGCCGCGACGCGGCCGGCAGGCTCGGGCATGGCAGGCGGCGCGCCGGCGTTCAGCGGCTCGACATCATGGCATTGGCGAGGGGCAGCGCGAGGAAGCGCGGCGAGAGGCGGCCGGAGACGGCGACAATCTTGTTGACCGCGCCGATGATCGCCACCCTGCGGCCGGCCTTGAGCGCCCGGTAGCCTTTGCGGGCCACCGCGGCGGAGGTCAGGACCGGGATCAGGCCGCTCTTGAAGAGGCCGGTGCTGCCGGCCTCGGCGACGTGGGAGAAGTTGGTGGCGGTGGCGCCGGGGCAGACGGTCGTGACGGTGACGCCGGTGCCGCGGAGCTCGTAGGCGATGGCTTCGCCGAGACTGAGCACGTAGGCCTTGCTGGCGCAGTAGACGGCCATCTGCGGGCCGGGCTGGAAGCCGGCGGTCGAGGCCACCAGCATCACGCGGCCGCGGCGGCGGGCGACCATGCCGGGCAGCAGCAGCCGGGTCAGCTCGGTGAGGGCCACGACGTTGACTTGCAGCATCTCGGCGTTGCGCGCCGGATCCGATTCGTCGAAGCGGCCGTTGGCTCCCAGGCCGGCATTGTTGATCAGCACGTCGACCGTCAGACCGCGGCCGGCGATCTCGTTCGCCAGCCGGGCGGCGGCGCCGGGTTGCGCCAGATCGGCGGCAAGCACCGTGGACCCGGCGCCGTGCACCGCGAGCTCCTGGGCGAGCGCCTGCATCGGCTCGACGCGCCGCGCCGCGAGCACCAGGTCATGGCCGTCTCGGGCCAGCTCGCGGGCAAGGTCGGCGCCGATGCCGCTCGAGGCGCCGGTAACGAGAGCAAGGGGGCGGCGGACACTGGTCATGGGCGGTCCCTCGTGAGCTGCACGGCGTGCTCCTCGATGCAGGCCGCGGTCAACGCCGGCCTGGCGGCGATGGCGGCGATGGCGGCGATGGTTGTGATGGTTGCGGTGGCCGCGGCGCCGCCGCCTTCTTCGCCGCCTCGCGCTCGGCGGCCTTCTGGGCCGCCTGCTGGCGCGCCTGGTCGATCACCGCCGCGACCGCGGGCGCCGGCACGACGAAGAAGCGCACGCCGCCTCCCCCGGTGAGCATCGACATCACCACCGAGAAGGACGTATCCGTCGAGGCATCCGCCTCCTCGAGGCCGGGATCGACGATGGCCAGGATGCCGAGGACGCCTCCCGCCGGCGAGAAGATCGGCAGGCCGAGGGTCGGCAGTCCGTGATCGATCACCCAGGCCCGGCGCGGCCGGTTGATCTCGCCGCTGATCCGGGTGGTCTCGAAGTACACCGTCGAGTCGTACTCCTTGCCCAGGCGGGAGACGGCGACGACCAGGTCCCCGAGCGCCGCGACGGCGGGATGAGAGAAGTCGACAGCCTTGAGCTTCAGGCCCGCGGGCTCCTCGAGCTGCAGGAAGACCACGCCCAGGTTCGAGTCGGTGGCCGCGAGGAAGGCGCGGTGCTCTTTCTCGTCCTGCTCGAAGAGCACCTCGATGTCATTCGGCACGGTCTTCCACTGCAGCATCCTCTCGGAGGCGCCGCGGGCGAACAGCTTCATCAGCCGCTCGGGGGCGAAGGGCACGATCGAGGCCATGATCAGGCCGCCGGCGTCGACCACGACCCCCGGGACCTCGACCCGCGACTCCTGATCGGCGCTCTTGCCCCCCATCTGCATCGACGTCTTGGTCACCACCCTGACGGTCACGAAGGCAGGCGCGGTGTCGCGCAGCAGCGCGGCGAAGCGCGTCGCCTCCGCGTCGCCATGCGCGGGCAGCGCCGAAGCCGCCCCGATCAGCACGCTCAAGACGCTCAGTGACAGGGCGCGGGGAAGGGGACGCCCCCGCCCTCGGTAGTGGGTCCGTTTCCCTCGGCGTCCCTTTGGGCGAGGGGCCAAAGTCCTCCGCCCCTGTAGTCTCGGCCCCTCGCCCAAAGGGACTCCGAGGGAAATTGACCCACTACCCAGCCCACTCTGCGGTGGGAGTTTCGTCTTAACGGCCATCGGGACGCTGCCACTCCGGCTCGATGAACACGAAGTGCGTCTTGTAGCCGCGGCGGAGGAAGAGCTTCACGAACCGCGGACGCTGCTCCACCACTCCCTGCATCGCCGACTTGAAGGTCGCGATGCCGTCCACCGGCTGGTCGTTGACCGCCAGCACCACGTCGTCGATCTCCAGGCCCGCCAGGCTCGCCATCCCCCCCTCGATCACCTCGCTGACGAGCACGCCCTTGCCCTCGACGAGCTGTTCGCCTTCCATGCGGTCCGCGGCCATGATCTCGCGCACCGCGAACTCGAGCTCCGGCTGCTGTGCCTTGCCTGCCAGGTCGGCCCCCTTCGGCTCGGGCTCCGCGAGCACCGGCACCGTGAGCTGCCGGCCGTCGCGCAGCAGGGTCAGGCTGACCTCCTGGTTGACCGGCAGCTCCTCCATCAGGCGCTTCAGATCCTGCGCGTCCTGGGGGCGGGAGGAGGTGAGGCGCCGGCCGTCGACCGCGGTCAGGACGTCGCCGACCCGCAGTCCGGCGGCCTGGGCGCGGGTGTAGGGGAGCACCTCGGAGATGCGCAGCCCGCGCGCGGCGCCGAGGTTCAGGGCCTCCGCCAGGTCGGGCGTGAGCACCTGCGTGCGGACCCCCAGCCAGGCCTTCGGCAGCTCGGTGTTGGAGCTGTCGGGCTTCTCCCGGTTCGCGCTCACCACCGCGACCAGCACCTCGCGCTGCCGCCGCAGCGTGACCTTGAAGCGCCCGGTCCCCGCCTGGCGCATCGCCCGGCGCAGGGCCTCCAGGCTGCGGGTCGGAGCGTCGCCGACCGCGAGGAGCACGTCACCCGCGGCGAGCGGCGGCTTCGCGCTCTCGAACGGATAGCCGGGGCGCACCCCGGTGATCAAGACCCCGGAGGCGTCCGGATAGCGCCGGAAGAGAGCCATGGCGGCGGTGATCTGCTGCACCGTGGCGCCGAGGTCGGGCAGCTCCTCCTCCTCGCCGAGGAAGCGCCCCATGCGCTCCGCGGTGACCTGGACCGTGCGTGGCTCCCCGCGCCGTTGCAGGTCGAGCCGCACCGCGATCCCGGGCTTGAGGTCGGCGACGGCCTGGTACACCAGCGGCACCTCCTCGAAGAAGCGGGCGTGGACCGGGGCGCCGTCGATGGCCAGCAGGACGTCGCCGGGCAGCAGGCCGGCGCGCTGCGCCGGCGACCCCGGCCAGACGTCCGCGACCAACGCGCCGCGTTCCAGGCCGGTCTTGCCGACCGGCAGCACGCCGAGCCCCAGCCAGCCGCGCTCGACCTCGCCGGTGGCTCGTGCCGCCGCCAGGACGGAGGCGGCGACGTTGGCCGGGATCGCGAAGCCGACGCCGCCTCCCCCGAGCTCGTTGATCCCGACCACGTCGCCCTGCATGTCGACCAGCGGGCCGCCGGAGTTGCCCGGCAGGATGAGGGCATCGTGCTGGATCCAGCGCGTGAGCAGACCCGTCCTCTCGCCGTCCTCGAGGTCCAGGTTGCGGATGTCGTCGGCGGTGGCGCGGGTGAAGACCCGGTGCGGGTTCGAGACGATGCCCAGCGTCATCGACGAGCCGAGCATCATCGGGTTGCCCATCGCGAGCACCTGGTCGCCCGGCTCGAGCGCCGCCGGGTCGCCGAGCCGGGCGAACGGCAGCGGCCCCGGCGGGCTCCGCCGGTCGAGGCGCAGCTTGAGGACGCTGAGGTCGGTGAGCGGGTCGTCCGTGACGACGCTGGCCTCGAACTCCTCGCCGCTCGGCAGCCGGCAGAGGATGCGCGTCGCATGGGAGGCGACGTGGTAGTTCGTCAACACGTAGCCGTCAGGGCTGACGATGACGCCGCTGCCGGCGGCGCTCGCCCGCCGCGCGTGGCCGTGCTCGAAGTACCGCTTGACCATCGAGATGTTGACCAGCGCCGGATAGACCCGGCGGCGGGCCTCGGCCACCGAGCCCGGAGAGGCGTCGCCGGCGGGAACGGCGCCCGGCGGCGGCGGCGGCGCGGCAGAGACCGCGGGCGCGGGCGCGGGGGGCGCGGGCGAGGCGGGTGTCGCGGGGGGCTCCGGCGTCGCGGGAGACTCAGGCGTCGCGGGGGGCGCGGCAATGGCCGGGGTCGCGGGGGGCGCCGGCGCGGCGGTCATCGCCGGGGTCGCGGCCGTCGCCGGCACCACGGTCATCGCCGGCAGGGCCGCCATTGCCGGCAGGGCGACGCCGGCGAGAAACACCGCGCGGCGTCCGTAGCGGGACCTCCATCGTCCGTTCATGCGCCTCCAAGCTGCCATCGTTCGCTCGTGCGCCTCCAAGAAGGCTCGGAGGGCAAGTGCCACCGTTCGGCGGACGCGGGCAGCACCGCCTCGATAGCCGCCTGGCAGGTCGATCACAACAGCACTCGCTGCAAGATTATAGGCGAAGAGGAGGGCGAGGTAGCGCAGCTCGAGCTGTGGCCGGTCGGCGATCGCACGGTACTCGGGGTGACCGGAGTTGACCTGCCAGCGGCCGTCGGCGACGCGCGAGCGCCAGGGCGCGCCCGACCGACGACCCAGAGGTCAGTGCGATAGGCTCGCCTGCGCACGGCCGTTCTCAGTTCGTTCGGCGTCCGGCGGTTTCCGGGTGGGGAAAAGGATCGATGGACTTCGCAGAGGCGAAACGAATCTTGCGGGCGCTGGAGCAGGAGGGAGTCCGCTACGTGCTGGTGGGCTCGATGGCGATGGCTGCCCAGGGACTGGTGCGCGCGACCCGGGACATGGACTTCTTCGTGGCGCCGGACGCTGAGAACGTGGAGCGTCTGCGGCGCGCGCTGCGCAGCGTGTTCGGCGCCGACCCCAGCCTCGAGCAGATCACGGCCGAGGACCTTGGCGGCGATTACCCGGCGATCGAATACGTGCCGCCGGAGGGGGCTTACTCGCTCGACATCCTGTCACGCCTGGGAGAGGCCTTCCGCTACGAGCAGATCGAGGCCGAGGACCTGGTCGTCGACGGCATCCGGGTCCGCGTGGCGACGCCGCGCATGCTCTATCGGATGAAGCGCGACACGGTGCGCCCCCTGGACCGCATCGACGCCGAGGCGATCCGCGAACGCTTCCGCCTCGCCGAGGAGGAGTGATGGGAGTTCGGAAGTTCCGCTCCGTCGCCGAGATGCCGGGACCCGCTCCTCTTCCTCCACTCGCGCCGGAGAATCTCCGGCTGGCCGTGGAGCTGATGGACCTCGCGCTCCGCCTCAGCCGATTCTCGCTGCGTCCGGGCGTCCGTAAGTTCCGATCGGTGGAAGACGCGGACGCCCATCGCCGGGCCGGGGAGGAGGCCGAAACCCGCAGGCTTCGGGGAGCGGCCGTTCCCTGAGCCGCGTAAGCGACCACTCCCCAGCCGGCGGGACTACGCCGTTCGCCGGCGCATCGCGGCCCAACCAGACAGGATCAAGAGGACGGTCAGCACGAGGATCCCCCACTCCGAGAGCGTGGGGACCGCCGCAGAGAAGGGCGGAAAAATCGGCCCGCCGGGTCCGGCGGGGCCACCGCTGCATACGGCGACGTGGCTGTCGTCCAGCGTCACGGCGCCATTGCGCGCCAGGACTCTTCCCGACACGCTGGCGCCGGTGTTCAGGGTGATGCTGGTGAGCGCGACGATGCTGCCCAGGAGCGCGGTGCCGGTCCCCAGGGTCGCGGAGCTGCCGACCTGCCAGAAGACGCCACAGCTCGACCCGCCGTTGATCAAGAGCACGGACGAGGCGCTCGCCGTGGTGAGCGTGCTGCCGATCTTGAAGATGAACAGGGCGTTGGGGTTGCCTTGCGCGTCGAGAGTGAGCGTGCCCGTCAACTGGGCGGAGGTCGAGAAGCAATAGACGCCCGCCGTGAGCGTCTTTCCCCCCAGGTCCTGGCCCGTCAAGTCGATGTTGCAGGCCGTGTTTGCCAGGTTGTTGTAGGTGGTCGTGAGGTCACTCTGCGCCTGGGCCGCGACCGAATCGGCGGCGTGGATCGTTCCCCCGGTCACGATCCCCGGGGGAAAGCCGGTGACCGCACTGCCCGGGCTGACTCCCAGGTTGCCGTTGACGGTGGTCGGCGTGGCGGTGTTGGTCACCGTCGAACCACCCAGCACCGCGAACGAGCTCAGTTGGGCCAGAGCCGCGGAATGGCCGTACAGGAGCACGGCGCACCCCAGAATCAAGACGATCGAGCACGTGCGCTTCATATCTACCTCCTTGGGTGTTCTCGGGGTGCCCAGGATCCTCAGCGATGCGACCAACTACGGCTCGACAACGTTGCCCGGCGCACGGCGTGATACGCGATGAGCAGGACGACCGCGCCGACGATGGCGACGAGGAAGCTATAGGGGTTGAGCCCGGTGACGCCGGACTTCCCGAAGTAGGTGAGCACCCAGCCACCGACGACCGCGCCGATGACGCCCAGGGCGATGTCAAGGAAGAACCCCTCGCCCGTCTTGTTGACGATCTTGCTGGCGATGAAGCCGGAGATCAGACCGAGGACTATCCAAGCTAGTAACGACATGACGACCTCTCTTTCTTGTCACTCTCGGGTCAATGGCGCTCAGGGTCAAGAGACGCGTCGTGCTCTCGCTACTGTGCATGGCCCCGGATGCCGCCGGCGCGCCCACATGGCAATCGTCGGCGCTCGACCGGGACAAGAGCAGTTCCTGTGCCACTCCGCCCCCGATGAATCGAACCGAACCAGGCGGCATCACCGGCAGTGTGCGGGCGGGCCTGGCACCCGGGCGACATGCTCTCGCCAGCGGGCCGCCGCCAGCGCAAGATCTGCAAAAAATTGCACAATTTGACACCGGCGCAGCCCCGGGTCCGCGGGCAAGCAACGACGTTTCTGGGTTGTACTGCGGCGGCTCAGGCTGCCGTTGCCGTCGAGAGGCGGTTCGTCTGGCGCAAGGTCTGTTTCCACTCCCGCAGCGCCTGCTCCAGGGAGTGATGGATCATCCCCAGGCGGGTCTCCGGCGGATCGTCCCCAGCGGCCGCGTCGTGGGCCGGCCGGCGCTGCAGGGCGAGCAACTCGTGCAGGGCAGACTGCAGCCTCGCATAGCCATCCTGCAGGCGCTGCTCATAGCTCTCGCGGGTGCCGCCGACCGCCTTCGCCACCTTCTCCTTGGCGGTCTCGAACTGCACGTCGATCCTGGCCTTGAGAATGGCGGCGTCAGAGGCGCGTCGCAGGTCGCGGGCGAAGCCCAGGTGGGAAAGACAATAAATCAACCACTTGGCCGGATCGAAGTGCCACCGCCTGATGCCGTTGCGGTAGTCGAAGGGAAAGCTGTGGTGGTAGTTGTGGTAGCCCTCGCCGAACGCGAGCACGGCCATCACCGCACTGTCACGCGCGCTGTGCTCGCGGCTGTAGGGCTGGCGTCCGATCATGTGGCACAGGCTGTTGATGAAGAAGGTGCCATGGTGGCTGATCACCACCCGCAGGACGCCGCCGATCAGCAGGCAGCCCAGCACGCGGCCGGTGGCCAGGCCGACGGCGAGCGGGATGCCGAAGGCCACGGCCACTCCCAGCTCCTTGTACCAGCGGTGCTGCCAGCGCACCAGCGGGTCTTCCAGCAGGTCGCGAACCACGGTCTGGGGGATCGGCTCGTTCTCGTAGAAGATCCAGCCGATGTGCGCCCACCAGAAGCCCTTCTGGATGTTGTAGGGATCGCGGTCATGGTCGACGTTGGAGTGATGAACGCGGTGATCGGCCGCCCAGTTGAGAACCGAGTTCTCGAAGGCCGCTGCACCGAACACCAGGTAGAAGAGGCGCACCGGCCAGGCCGCCTGGTACGTCTTATGAGTGAAGAGGCGGTGGTAGCCGGCGGTCACCGAGATGCCGACGGCCAGCCAGATCGCCAGGAAGACGATCACCTCCGGCCAGTGGAGCCCGCGAGCGATGACGTACCAAGGCGCCCCCACCAGCGCGATCAGGAAGGTCCCCGTGAGAAAGGCGATATTGGGCACGTTGGGGTGGGCTTTCGTCGCGTCGGTCACGTTCGTTCTCCCAGAGGTTGCGCAGTCCCCTCATCGAGAACGTCAAGAGCAAGAAGGCCGCCAGGACCCGCGGCGGGGCCGGCTCGCGGCGGCACGGTTCTTGAACTGTGCCTCAGGTTCTTAGAGGGCTTCCCATGACGAATCGCAAGCTGCTTGGTCTCCTCTGGGTGCTGCCGCTCCTCAGCATGCCTTCGCCTCGCGCCGATGGAGCGCAGGCCGTGGTTGCCGCGGAGCTTTCCAACTTCGACCATCAGCTGGAGCGCTTCACCGTGCTCGCGATGGAAGGGAAGGCGGCCGCCGCCGAGAGCTTCCTGCGCGAGCCGGCCTTCCTCCGCTCCATCGACCGTGAGGGGCATACCGCCCTGTTCGCCGCGACGGTTGCCGGCAACCTGCAGGTCCTGGAGCGGGTCCTTGCCCTGTCGCCCAACCTCGACCTGTGCGACGTTCACGGCGCGACCGCGCTGTTCTACTCGGCCACCGGCGGCGTCGCGGTCCTCGAGCGGCTGATCCAGCACGGCGCGGACGTCAACTTGCAGGACCAGAGAGGCAGGAGCCCGCTCATCGCCGCGGTGCTGATGAATCGCATCGACTCGGCCGGCCTGCTGCTCGCCGCCGGCGCCGACGTCAATCGCCAGGATCGCCACGGCGCGACGGCGCTTTTCTATGCGGCGGACGCGGGCTTCTTCGAGCTGGCAAAGCTGCTGCTCAAGCGCGGTGCCGATCCCGCGCTCGCCGACGACAGCGGTATCACGCCGATGCAGATCGCCGCGGACAAGTCGTTCTCCAAGATCGCGCGCCTCCTGCGTTACTGAAATGAAGCGAGCGCACATGGAGATCCGCCGTATGCGCGGCCTCGTCTTGCTAATGTCCGTCGCTCTGGCCACCGTTGCGGCCGCCGCGGCGGCGCCGGCCGATCCGCCGGCGCCGTTCCCGCCGCCGCCGGCCGACGCCCAGATCCTGCTCGACCGGATCAACTTCTCGCCGGGGATGATCGACGGCAGCTGGGGCAACAACTCGCGCAAGGCCGTCGCCGCCTTTCAGAAGGCCCAGGGCCTCCCGGCCTCGGGGCACGTCGACCGTGCGACCTGGCAGAGCCTCCTGGCGGCAACCAGCGCGAGCAGCGCGAGCAGCGCCCAGGTCGTGGCGCTCTACACCATCAGCCCGGACGACGAGAAGGGGCCCTTCTACCAGATCCCGGGCGACATCGAAGAGCAGGCCAAGCTCCCCGCGCTCGGTTATGCCTCGTTGCTCGAGATGCTCGGCGAGCGGTTCCACTGCTCCGAGAAGCTGCTCCATGAGCTGAACCCGGGCGCGCGCTTCACCGCCGGAGAAGCGATCCGGGTGCCCAACGTGCGCCAGGTCGCCGAGGGCGTGACCCGCTCGCGGGCGACGACCGCTCCGGTGCGGATCGTGGTCTCCAAGTCGAGGCACGAGCTCACCGTGGACGACGGCAGCCATCTCCTGTTCTTCGCGCCGGTCTCGGCGGGCAGCAAGCACGACCCGCTGCCGCTCGGCACCTGGAAGGTGCGCAGCATCGTCCGGGACCCGGTGTTCCATTACGATCCCGACCTGTTCTGGAATGCCGATCCCGGGCGCGCCAAGGCCACGCTTCCGCCCGGCCCCAACAACCCGGTCGGCCGGGTCTGGATCGACCTCTCGAAAGAGCACTACGGGATCCACGGCACGCCGAGCCCGGCGAAGATCGGCACCTCGTTCTCCCACGGCTGCGTGCGCCTGACCAACTGGGATGCCCTGACCGTGGCTGGCCTGGTCAGGAAGGGCACTCCGGTCCTCTTCGCGCCCTGACCCGACAGCGCCGCCGTGCCCGTGCCTGTGGAGGTTCATCGAGCTCGGAAGCGAACGCCTTGACGGAGCAAGCGGCCACCCCTGATCGTCACCCCGGCCGCCCACCCGGGCGGCAGCTGGCCGGCCTGTCGCTCGGCGCCCTCGGGATCGTCTACGGCGACATCGGCACCAGCCCGCTCTACTCGATGCACGAGTGCTTCCACGCCTCCCACGGCGTCCCGGTCACCAGCGAGAACATCCTGGGAGTGCTGTCGCTCATCTTCTGGGCGCTGATCGTCATCGTCACCCTCAAGTACCACGTCTACGTGCTGCGCGCCGACAACCGCGGCGAGGGCGGCATCCTCGCCCTGATGGCCCTGGTGCGCGGGAAGATCGCGGGCAAACGGCGGGTCGCGCTCTTCATCGGCCTCGGGCTCTTCGGCGCCGCCCTTCTCTACGGCGACGGCGCGATCACGCCGGCGATCTCGGTGCTCTCGGCGGTGGAAGGTCTCAACGTCGCGACCGGCGTCTTCACCCCCTACGTGGTGCCGATGACCGTCGCCATCCTGATCGGCCTCTTCCTCTTCCAGCGCCGCGGCACCGGCGGCATCGGCAGCGTCTTCGGGCCGATCATGGTGATCTGGTTCGTCACCATCGGGCTGCTCGGGATCGGCGGCATCGCCCGCCACCCCGCCGTGTTCGCGGCGCTCAACCCCGCGATCGCCCTCCACTTCCTGGGCCGCAACGGCTTCCACGGCTTCCTCGCCCTCGGCGGAGTCTTCCTGGTGGCGACCGGCGGCGAAGCGCTGTACGCGGACATGGGGCACTTCGGCGAGCTGCCGATCCAGATCGACTGGTTCAGCCTGGTCGGCCCCTCGCTGGTCCTCAACTACTTCGGGCAGGGAGGCCAGCTGCTCGACGATCCCAAGGCCTACGATTCCCCCTTCTACCACCTGGCGCCGGCATGGGCGCTCTATCCGCTGGTGTTGCTGGCGACGGTGGCGACGGTCATCGCCTCCCAGGCGGTGATCTCGGGCGCCTTCTCGCTCACTCTCCAGGCGGTCCGGCTCGGCTACCTGCCGTTGATGAACATCGTTCACACCTCGGCGCGCCGGATCGGGCAGGTCTACATCCCCGGGGTCAACTGGCTGCTGATGGCGGCCACCATCGGCCTGGTGCTGGGCTTCCGCACCTCCGCCCACCTCGCCGCCGCCTACGGCATCGCCGTCAGCACGACGATGGTCATCACCACCGTGCTTGCCTACTCCGTGGCCCGGCGCGTGTGGGCCTGGCCCTGGTGGCTGGCGCTGCTGGTGACTGGCGGCTTCCTCACCGCCGACCTCGCCTTCTTCGGCGCCAACATGGTGAAGGTGGCGGACGGCGGCTGGTTCCCGCTGCTGGTCGGAGGCCTCGTCTTCCTCGTGCTGTCGACCTGGAACCGCGGCCGCACCGTGCTCGCCGATCACCTGTCGCGGGAGACCCTGCCGCTCGAGGAGCTCGTCGCCCAGGTGCGGTCCGGCCAGCCGCTGCGGGTGCCCGGCACCGCGGTCTTCCTCTCGCGCAGTCCCCAGGGCACCCCGCGGGCGCTGCTCCACAACCTCGAGCACAACCGGGTGCTGCACGAGCGCGTCGTCTCGCTGATGGTCGAGACCGAGGAGGTCCCGAGGGTAGCGGCGGCAGAACGGGTCGAGGTGCAGCCGCTGGGCGCAGGGTTCTTCCGCGTCATCGCCCGCTACGGCTTCATGCAGAGCCCAGTCATGCAGGACGTCATCGACCAGGCGAAGGCCAAGGGGCTCGACCTCGAGCCGGACCAGACCACGTTCTTCGTGGCCCGCGAATCGCTGGTGCCGAGCCGCAACCGGCAGATGTGGATGTGGCGCGAGCGGCTCTTCTCCTACCTGGGACGCAACGCCCTCCACCCCACCGACTTCCTGGGAATCCCACCCGCCAGAGTCATCGAGCTGGGAATGCAGGTGAAGCTCTAAGATGGCTCACGGCGGGCAAGCCAGCACCCGCCGCGATACTGACGGTTTAGTCTGGTCCGGCAGGATCAACGCCTCCTGTAACGTCTATAGCCCCAGCCACCGCCACCGAACAGAAGTACGATGAGGAGTACGATCAGAATTAGCTCCACGGCTCTTCTCCTTTTCCTATGAATGCCTCACAGGGCCTCTGCGGCGGATGCCTTCCGCATGCCTGCTGCATGCCTGCCGCTACTTCGCCAGCTTCTCTTCAGCGCGGCCGATGTGCCGCTGCGCCCTTCCCGCGTGCTTCTGAACCGTGCCCTTGAGCTCCTGGCCACGGTCGCCCGTCGCCGCGCCGATCACTTCTTTCACCTTGCCCTTGATTTCGTTCGCGATGCCCTTGCCCTGGTTCTTCGCACCGTCGCTGCCGATTCCCATAATAAACTCTCCTTGCGACCCGACCCGCCGTGATGACGAGCTTCAATTTCTAGAGGAGTGCAAGGTCCGAGCCATACCGGCCTCTCGATGACGATGGGACGAAGGAACCGTTCACCGTCCTTCGTGCACCCGCAAGACTCCGGGATCAGGTTAGAGCAGTTCCCATGCCGCTCTGCCCAGCGCCCGCGCCCGCCGCGGGGTTGATGCGGCTGCGCATGGCGCCGAGCAGGGTGAGCGCTAACGCCAGAGCGATCGGACCGATGAAGATGCCGAGCAGGCCGAAGGCGGGCAGGCCGCCGAAGACGCCGAAGAAGACGACCAGAGTGCTGAGCTGCTCGGAGCCGCGGACCAGCCGCGGCCGCAAGACAGTGTCCGAGAAGACCGAGACGGCGAGCAGGCCCCAGAGGAGGAGGAAGACGGCGGCGCCGGGATGGCCTTGCGTCCATGCCCAGATGCCGCCGGGCAGCCAGACGATCGCGGTGCCGCCGATCGGCAGCAGGGAGAAGACGGCCATTGCCGCCCCCGCCAACGCGGGAGAGCCGAGCCCCGCGATCCACCAGCCAATGCCCCCGATCAGGCCCTGCACGAGCGCACAGAGCAGCGAGCCGCGGAAGATGGCGACCAGCATGCTGCGCAGCGAGCGGCTCAACTCGGTACGCGCCTCGTCGTCGATCGGCAGCAGCTCGAGAGCAAAGGTGGCGATCTGCGGGCCGTCGCGGAAGAGGAAGAAGAGCACGAAGAGCGCGATCGCGAAGGTGACGACGACGTCGAAGGCGCCGAGCAACACCTTGGCGCTGAGCCCGGCGACGACCGACGAAGCGGTGGCGGCGAAACCCTCCGCCATCTTCTGGAACTCCTCCTGGGAGATGCCGGCCTGGGCTTTGAGCCCGTCGAGGAGATGAGCGACCCCCGGCAACGCCACCAGGTCCGAGAAGGAAGAGACTTTCTTCACCTTGAGCAGGGCAAGGCCGTGGCTCGCCACCTGATTGGCCTCGTTGACCACCATGCCGACGAAGAGGGCCGCCGGGAGGAGGACCAGCAGGGCCAGCGCCATGGCGAGCAGGGCCGCGGCGAGGCCGCGGCGGCGAGGCATCCGGCGCTCCAGCCGGCGCCAGGCCGTCCAGGACGCCGCGGCGAACACCACCGCCCAGGCGATCCCGCCGAGGAAGGGAAGGAGCACGCGCCAGCAAAGGTAGCCGATGACCGCGACCACGATCAACGATCCGAAGACCCTGGCCTGACTCGCCTCTTGCTGCGCGCGCATGGAATCCGTGTGCCTAGCGAGTGGACCGCGGCTGTTGGCCCTGCGGCTGTGCACTGCCCGGCGGTGGTGGCTGCCGGGGCTTGGCCTGAGCCGGCGCGTGCGCCGGGTGCGGGGTGGCCGCGACCTGGTGAAGTGGCGGGTCGGACCTGGCCGAGCTCCGCTGCGTGCCATGCTGCGACGGATTGGCGCCTACGACATGGCGAGGTGGCGGGTTGGATCGGGCCGAGGCCTGCTGGCTGCGGTGCGGTGGCGGATTCACGGCCGCCGCGTGAGAGCGTGCCGCGGTGGCGCCGGGGCGCGACTGGGGAGGAGAGGTGGCATGATTCGAGCTCGCGCGCTGCGTCCGAGTGCGGCTGACGGTATTGTGACTATTCTGTCCCTGGTTGGGCAGGGTGGCAGAGCGCGACTGGCCGCGTGCGTCGGCGCCTGGAGTGACGTGGCCCTTGGCGGTCTGAGCGGTGGGCGCCTGGTGGGTGGCGCTCCGGCTGCCGGCCGGGACTGGACGTGCAGCCGCCGGTGTAGCCGCCGATACTGCCCGCGGTGCCGGGCGATTGACGAAGGTTTCGCTCTTGATCTGCCGCGCTGCATTGGCCACCACGGCCGGCCGGTAGAAGGCCGCCTGGTTGGCCACCCGCACGCGCGGTACCGCACTGCCACGCAACTGCTCGATGCGCTGCACGCTCATGCCCTGGTTGAAGACGCGGCCGTTGACAACCCCGATGCCTTGGATGTTGCTGCTGCCGCGAAGGATCTCGGCGTTGCGCGTAGGGGAAACGAGGAAGGTGCCGAGGCGCGGCTCCAGGATGGAACGCTCGGGCACGAAGCAGTAGTTAGACGCGGCGTTCAGGTCAAAGCCGCCGAAGCTGACTCCGACGCCGACGGAAAAGCCTGCCTCCGGAGGCAGCGCCGCCCAGCCGACATAGCCGCCGCCGTTCCGCCAGTCGACCCACGCCGGCGCCCAGACGTTGCCCGGCACCCAGCCCCAGCCCAGCGAAGGATCCTGGTACCAGCGGCCGTAGTGGAAGGGCGCCCAGCCCCAGGACTCATCGGCCGCCCAGGTCCACCCATAGTCGGTGTAGACCCAGTGGCCCGTGGTGTACGGACGCCAGCCGGCCGCGACCCGCGGTCTCCAGACCTCGCCGTAGCTCGCGTGCGTCTCCCAGCGGCCGTAGGGCGAGAGGCGCTGGTGGAAGTACTGGGTACCGGCATCACCTTGCCCGTCGCCGTCCCCGCGGTCATCGGCCCGGGCATTGCCCCGGCCGTCGCCCTGCCGGTCCGACGGCTGGGAATGGGCCATCCGGCTCCCGACCAGGGTGCCGAGCAGCAGGATCAGTGCAAGCTTCGTCATTCTCATGATTTTGCCTTCTACGGCTCCGCCAGCGAGAGGCGCCTATCGCCCCGCTCCGTCGTTTCCGGTTGTAGGTGCCCTGGGGGTGGAGGAGTCAACTGGAACCAATTCAGGACCGGCTGACGACTCGACCTGGAGGTCTACCCGATGGATGAATCAGGGCAATTCCCGCGCCAGCCTCGCGACGAGATGGAAAGGCCAAGCTCCGCAGGATCGCTACGAGGTCGAGATCGACTCGGGACGCCGGCGATGGCAGGACGTGCACGCTTCGTGCAGATCCAGGTGTGCTGCGCCCGCGCGTTTTCCCCCTGGGATCGTCTCGAGGGCCGACTGGAAGCGACGCCTATCAAACAAAATAGGGGCGAGGCAGCCGCTGCCGATCGCGGTCGGCAGGGCCAGCCTTGCCCCGAGTCTTCGATCAATTCATTTTACGATCACGTTGCGCTTCAGCGCCTGCTGATCGTAAACTTGCTGAGGCTGACGCCGAGCTCCACGCCCGTGCCGCTGCCGGTCAGCGACAGCGAAACCTCACCCTTGGTCAGGGCCTGCGCCTCTGACGACGGGCCGGCGCCCGCGGCGGCGCCTGCACTGGCGTAGTCACCGAACAGCTCGCCGATGTCGGCGACCGGAGTGAACTTCCCACGACCGTCCCGGACGGCCGATTTGCCGGCAGTGAGGCCTCCCCCCGTCGTGTGGAGCTTCACCTGCGCCGTCTGGCCATTGTCGCAGGAGACGGTCCCCGCTCCCTTCGCGGTCTTGTAGCCCGCCGACCACCCCTTGAGGGTGAAATCCATCGTGCACACCGTCGTCTTTTCGGCGGCGGCGGCAGGCGCCACGGCGACCAGCAAGAAAGCCATGCCCGCAATGCCAAAAGCAATCTGTCGTCTCATGTCAGTGCTCCAATCAGAAAGAGAATCGTCTTGTCGCGCCCAGGTCCCTTCCGGCCGCTCGAGCGCCGAAATTCACGGTGGTGCTGGTCCTGGTACGCGCTTATGCTGCACGCTGTGTAAGTGCAGGGCGCATGCCACCACTGCATCGCGCACCCTGGCAGCAGGCGAACGACGGGTGAGAACCAGGAGGGCTGAAGGCGGGAAGGCGCCGGCCGGCAGGGGCCGGGCCGGCGGCGCTCCGGCCGCCGGGGCTACCCGGCGTCGTACTCGTGCAGCCGGTTGTAGAAGGTGCGCAGGCTCACGCCCAGGGCCTCCGCGGCCCGGCGCTTGTCGCCCCCGAAGTGGTCGAGAGAGGCGAGGATCAATCGATGCTCGGCTTCGGCAAGCGTTTCGATCGACCCCGGGAGCCGGGCGCCGGCCGCCGCCTGCCCCTGGCCGGAGAGCTCGGGCGCGAGGCACGAAGGCCCGATCTCGCCGTCCTCCTCCTTGGCCAGGATGAAGGCGCGGTGGACGACGTTCTTGAGCTCTCGCACGTTGCCGGGCCACGCGCAGCGGCGCAGGATGGCCACGGTCGTGGGCGCCAGGGTCTTCCGCGCGCCCTCGTGCCGATTGAGCTCGGCGAGGAAGCTCTCGGCCAACGCCGCGATGTCTTCGCTGCGCTCGCGCAGCGACGGCAGGTGGATCGGGAAGACCTTCAGCCGGTAGAGCAGGTCCCTGCGGAACTTGCCTTCCGCCACCGCGGCGTCGAGGTCGCGGTTGGTGGCGGCGATGATGCGCACGTCGATCTTCACCAGCTTCTCGGCGCCCACCCGCGCCAGGACGCCGGCTTCCAGCACGCGCAGCAGCTTGGCCTGCAGCTCGGGCGGCATCTCGCTCACTTCGTCGAGGAACAGCGTGCCGCCATCGGCGCGCTCGAAGTAGCCGTGGTGGACGCGCTCGGCGCCGGTGAAGCTGCCGCGCTCGTGGCCGAAGAGATCGCTGTCGATCAGGTTGGCCGAGACCGCGGCGCAATTGACCACCAGGTAGGGCTTGGCCTTGCGCCGGCTGAGCTCGTGCACCGTCTGCGCCACCAGCTCCTTGCCCGTGCCGCTCTCGCCGGTGATCAGCACGCTGGCGGTGGAGGGCGCCACCAGGGCCACGTGGTCATAGACCTGCTGCATCGCCGGCGAGGAGCCGACCAGCGGCCCGAAGCGCCCGAGCTCGCGCACCTGGCGGCGCAGCTCGCCGATCTTGGGCCGCAGCTCCAAGGTGCTCGCGAGGTTGGTGAGCATGGCCCTGAGCCGCGCGGCGTCGACCGGCTTCGTCAGGTAGTCGCAGGCGCCGCATCGCAGCGCTTCGACGGCGGTGCTCACGCTGGCCTCTCCGGTGATCACCACGATCTCCGCGCGGTCCGCCTGCCGCTTCAGGTCCTCGATGAGGTCGAAGCCGCTGCCGTCGGGGAGTACGAGGTCGAGCAGCACGACGTCGGCCGGCTCGGCGAGCAGCCGGCCGCGCGCCTCGCGCAAGCTGCCGGCGGTATGAGGAGCGAAGCCCAGCTCGGCAACCAGCGCCGCGAGCGCGCGCAGGGAGTTCCTGTCGTCGTCCACCACCAGGGCTTGCAGCATCGCGGTCATCCGCGCGGCCCGAGCGCCGGCACGCGCAGCCGGAATTCGCTGCCCTGGCCCGGCGCGCTGCCGACGCTGATCTCGCCGCCGTGCGCCTCGACGATCGAGCGCGCCACGTAGAGGCCGATGCCGGTGCCGCTGGTCTTGGTGGTGAAATGCATGTCGAAGATGCGCTGGCGCAGGTCCTCCGGGATGCCAGGCCCGTTGTCGGTGATCAGCACCTCGGCATGCTCAGGGAGCGCCTCGAGGCGCAGCTCGAGCGCGCCGCCGTCGGACATCGCCTCGAGGGCGTTGATCGCGACGTTGAGGATGGCCTGCTTCAGGCGGTCGCGCTGGCCGGCGATCCGCAGCGCGGTCCCCGGCAGGCGGGCCTCGAGAGCCACGTGCTGCAGGCGCGCCTGCGGCATCAGCAGGCGCTCGATCTCCTCCACCATGGTGCGCGCGTCGAACTCCTCGCGCCCACGGCCGGCGGGGGTGGTCTCGGCAAGCAGGGCAAGCAGCGAGCGGTCCAGCCGTTCGAGCTCCTCGCGCAGCACGCCGAGAGTTTCCTCGCCCTGCTCGGCCTCGAGCGCACCCTCGCCGCGGCGCAGGGCGCTCTGCAGCAGGTCGAGGTTCAACACCATGGCGTTGAGCGGCGCCTTGAGGTCGTGGGTGACGGCGCGGTAGACGCGGGTGAGGGCGCGCAGCTGGCTCGCGAGCAGGAGATCGGTCTCCAGCGCGTCGAGCATCACCCGATCGCGGAGCAGGAACAGGAAGACCTGGTCTGCTTCCTCGCCGAGAGTATAGACCTGGCAACGGGCGGCCCGCGGTCCGTCCGGCCCCGGCACGTCGAGATCCAGCCGCGAGGTCCGTCGACCCACCGGTCCCAGCGCGGGGTCGAGGAGCCTGCGTAACTCGGACCAGCGCCGCTCCAACTCTGCCGCATCCGCGCAGCCCAGCAGCTCGCAAGCGCGAGGGTTGGCGAACTCGAGGCCGTGCGAGACATCGACCAGCAGCACCCCCACGTCCATGACCAGCGACAGCGCGCTGAGGCGATGCCGCGCCTGGGCTCCGCGCTCGCGCTCCAGGTGGAGCTCCTGCCCCACCCGATCGGCGGCCGCGAAGGCGACGGCGAAGTCGTCCTTGACCTGGGGCACCGGCACCTTCTCGCCGGCGAGAGCGCCCTCGAGCAGCTCCGCGACCTCCCGGCTGCGCCGCAGCAGCAGCAGGTACAGCGCGAGCCCCAGGCCGCCGGCCAATGACAAGGCGCCGAGAGCGCCGTTCAAGAGCCGGCGCATCGCGCGGTCGTAGGCGACGGACGAGTGCGCCGCGTCCGTCATGGCGGTCTGGCGGACGGCAGCCATCTCCTGGCGCTGCCAGAGCGCGAACCCACCCAACAGCGTGAGGTAGATCAGGCAGAGACCGACGGCGTTCCGCGTCAAGGGCGGCAGGCCGAAGAGGGATCGCTCGCGCGGACGTTGTCTGGACACGTGTCACCTGGCGCGGGTACGCGACCCCAATGGTACCAAAGAGGAGAGGCCACCATGGAGGAGGTCATAGAAGAAGGCCCAGTGTATGACTCCACCGGGAGTCTCGGGGGGAGCCTCGCTCGACGTTGGCAAGTACGATCGGCGTCAGCGGTAAAGGGAGCGCAGCAGCTCGGCGAGCGGCTGGCGGAAGCCGGGAAGGACGTCGCGCCCGTCGAGGACGTCGTTTTCTCCAAGCTCGACCGTCGCGATCAGGGCGTCGGGGCTCGCGCCGCGGGTATGGACCTGCACGCGGCGCTCCGCGAGATCGAAGATCCAGACGCAGCCCACGCCTAGCCTGAGATACTCCGCCACCTTGGCACGCACCTCCGCCGGACGGTCGCCCGGAGAGAGGACCTCGACGGCAAGATCCGGTGCGATCTCCGGGAAGCTCCGCCTGAGCACGCCGGCAGCCAGGCGCCCCTTCGCGACGAAGGCGACGTCGGGACAGAGGAGGGTGTCCGGACCGCGTTCGAGGAGGAACCCGGTGGACTCGCTGAACAGCTCTCCGAGATCATGAGCATAGACGTGCTGCCCCAACGTGAAGCTCAGACGAGACACTGCGACCCCGTGCGTACCGCTGGCGGGCATCACCGCGTGCAGCACGCCGTGCCACAGCTCGTGGGGCAGGTCGGGGTCGAGCACCGCCTGCAGGTCGTCGGCGGAGAGGATCGACGTGGAACCGATGGGGTCGCGTCCGGACATGGTTCTAGATTCATCCTATCTTCATTGACGGAAAACAGGCCTCACCGGCGGTCGCTGTGCGTGGAGCTTCCACGTTGACATCTGATGCGTGATGTGCGATGTTGGAGCGATGAGGACGACGTTGAACATTGACGACGACATCCTGGAGGCGGTCAAGGAGATCGCGTCGAACCGCGGCGCCACGGCGGGCAGCGTGCTCTCCGACCTTGCGCGCACGGCCTTGGAGCCCGCCGCTCCGGCGCTCGTCCGTAACGGCGTGCCTCTCCTCCCGCGCCGGCCGGTGGGCAGTCCGAAGCCCACCCTGGCCCTCGTCAACCGCCTGCGGGACGAACCTTGAGCGGCGTAGCGCTCCTCGACGTCAACGTCCTCGTCGCGCTCTTCGACCCCGATCACGTTCACCACGAGCCCGCCCACCGCTGGTTCGAGGAGCAGCGCAGCATCGGATGGGCAACGTGCCCGCTGACCGAGAACGGGCTGCTCCGCGTGCTGGCGCATCCAGCCTACTCGCAGGCGGCCGCGCCGCCGGCCGATGTCCTCGAACGCCTCCGGGCCTTCTGCGGCAGCGGCGGGCACGCGTTCTGGGCCGACGACGTCTCGCTGCGGGACGCCGAGCTGTTCCAGGCCGGAGCGCCGCCAAGCCATCGCCAGGTGACAGACCTCTACCTCCTCGGCCTGGCGGTCAAGCGCGGCGGACGTCTCGCGACCTTCGATCGCGCCATTCCCCTGGCGAAGGTCCGCGGCGCCGAGGCGGAGACCCTCGCCCTCATTCCAGCTTGACGCGAGCAGGCAGCCCGGAGGCCGGGGGCACGCGGGAGCTGTCCGAGGATCAGCCGGACCGTCAACTTCGGCCGCCCCTGCTCAGAGGCGCGGAGGCGCCGCGCTTCGGGCGTGCCAGGCTTGCAGCAGCTCGGCTTCGCGCTCCGGCGGCAGGCGGGCGGAGGCCGCGCCGGCGGGTTGGCTCGAGTGGAGGTCGGCCAGCACGGCGCGGACGCTGTGGGCGAGGGGGCGGAGGGTGAGGCCGGCGGCGGCGGCGCGGGCGGAGTCCACGGCGTAGAAGCCGTGCGCCTCCTCGGGCAGCCAGAGCGGCAGATCGTCCATGGGCCTGACGCCATGCGCGGCCAGGAAGCTGCCCTCCACCCAGGTGAAGCGCGCGGCGCTGGCGGCCACCGCGCGGCAGGTCTCGAGCAGGCCGCCGAAGGTGAGGCGGCCGCGCGGCGAGGTGGCGTTGAAGCGGCCGGCCGCGCCCCGCGCCAGCGCGAGCAGCAGCCAGGCGGCCAGGTCGCGGGCGTCGATGAGCTGCAGGGGATGCCCCGGCCGGCCGGGCGCCAGCACCTCGCCGCCCGCGGCCACCCGGCGCACCCACCAGGCGAAGCGCTGTGTGCGGTCGTGGGGTCCGATCAGCAGCCCCGAACGGACGACCAGCGCGCGGCCGGGCATGGCCTCCTCGACCACCGCCTCGCACTGCGCCTTCAGCGCGCCGTACCGCAGGTCCTCGCGGTGCTCGGCGTCCGGGCCGAGCGGCGCCTTGAGCGGCGAGCTCTCGTCCGGCCCCGAGGCGAAGTCGGCGTAGACCGAGATCGTCGACAGGAACAGGTAGCGCTGCACCGCGCCACCCAGGCAGCGCGTCGCGGCGGCCACCTGCTCGGGCCGGTAGCCGCAGCAGTCGGCCACGGCATCCCATTGCCGCCCGGCGAACGCCGCCGCCAGGTCGCCTTCGCGGTCGCGATCGCCGCGCAGCTGCTCGGCCCGCGGGAAGAGGTCGGGGTCGGTGAGGCCGCGGTTGAAGAGGCTGACCTCGTGGCCGGCGTCCAGCGCCGCCGCGGCCAGGTGCCGGCCGGCGAACCGCGTGCCGCCCAGGATCAGCAGTCGCATGGCGCGAGCGCGGCGGCGAGGGGAGGCCGCGCGCTCGGCGGGTTAGCCGGAGCCAGGGCCGGCACGAGGCCACGGCCGGCCGCCGCGGCGGCGAGCCGCCGTCGCAGGGACTCCGCCAGCGTCGCGACCGCCGGCGGGCGGACGATCGAGTAGTGGTCGCCTGGCAGCGTCTCGATCTCGGCGCCGCCGCGGGCAAGGGCGCTCCAGGCCGCCGCCGGATCGGACGGGGCGCCGCCGTTGGCGGCCTTGGCGGCGTTGGCGGCGTTGGCGGCGCCGGCGCCGCTGGCGGCGTTGGGAGCGCCGGCCGCGCCGGCCGCCGTGCCCGCGGTGGCCGCGGTGGCCGCGCTGGCCGCGCTGGCCGCGGTGGCCGCGCTGGCCGCGCTGGCCGCGGTGGCCGCGGCGGCCGGTCGGTGGCGGCGCCTCGCGAGCAGCAGGGTCACGCGGCCCGGATAGGGAGCCGGCCGGTAGCGGTCGAGCGCCTGCAGCGAGGTGCGGAAGAGCGCGAAGAGATGTTCCGCCTCCGCCGTCCCCAGCTCGCACGGCAGCAGCCCCATCGCCTGGGTCTCGGCGACCATCTGCGCCATGGACTGCTCGGGACGGAGGCGGTGGCGGAGGCGAGAGTCGCCGGCCGCCACGCCGTCGCCGCCGGCCAGCGCCACGAGGTCGCGCGCGAACGCGAGCCGCAGCGAACCCTCGCCCGCGGTCTCCTGTTCGGGCCGGCGCTCGAGCCGCCGCGGCGGGGACGGATCGACCAGGGCCAGCAGATCGACCGCCTCGCCGGCGGCGAGGAGCTGCCGCGCCATCTCGTAGGCGATCACGCCGCCGAGCGACCAGCCGCCCAGCGCATAGGGGCCGGCAGGCGTGGCGGCCCGGACCGCCGCGACGTAGCGGGCGGCCAGCGCCTCGATGGTGAGAGCGGGCTCGAGGGCCGCCGGGGCGGGCAGCTGCAGGGCACCGAACGGCTGACCCGGTCCAAGCTCCCGCGCCAGCTCCGCGTAGCAGAGGACATTGCCGCCGGCCGGATGGACGAAGAACAGCGGCACGGCCGGCGGGCCTGCCGCCGGCGGCGTCAGCTCGACCAGGACGCGGCGGCCGGCGGGCACCGAGCCGGCGATCAGCATGGCCGCCAGGCGCTCGACCGTCGCGGCGCGAAACAGCGTCGCCAGGGGGAGCTGGCGCCCGCAACGCTCGCGGATGCGCGCCATCAGGCGCACGGCCAGCAGCGAGTGACCGCCGAGGGCGAAGAAATTGTCGCACACGCCCACCTGCTCGACCCCCAGCACCTCGGCCCACAGGCTTGCCAGCAGCGCTTCGAGAGGGGTGCGGGGGGCGACGCGGCTGCCGGCACCGGTGGCCTCACCCCGGCTTGCCGCGGCGTCCGGCAGCGCCGCGAGATCGAGCTTGCCGCTCGCCGTCAGCGGCAGCCGCTCGACGAACGCCCAGTCGGCGGGCACCATGGAGTCGGGCAGCCTCGCGGCGAGCGCCCGGCGGAGGTCCTCGATCGCGGGCCGCGGCTCGGCGCGCGCCACCAGGTAGGCGGTCAGGCGGCCCTCCGGCGCGCCCCAGCCATCGCCGGTCCGCGAGGCGGCGTCCGCTCGCGCCGCGCGCACCACCACCGCCGCCGCCGCCACGCCCGGCTGCGCCGCCAGCACGGCCTCGATCTCGCCGAGCTCGATGCGGATGCCGCGGATCTTGACCTGCCGGTCGATGCGTCCCAGGAACTCGAGGACCCCCGAGGCGCCCTGGCGCACGCGGTCGCCGGTGCGGTAGATCCGCCCTCCCGCCTCCTCCGGGTGGCGGGCGCCGGGATCGGGGAGGAAGGCCGCCGCGGTGAGATCGGGCCGCCCCAGGTAGCCGCGCGCCAGGCAGACGCCGCCGACGCACAGCTCGCCGGGGGTCCCGGGCGGCACCTCGCGCTGGGCGGCGTCGAGCACCTGGAGGCGGGCCCCCGCGATCGGCCGCCCGAGCGGCACGCTCGGTCCGGCGGCGTCGCTGCCGCATCGCCACTCGGCGATCGAGACGGTGGTCTCGGTGGTGCCGTAGCGCGCCAGCAGGAGCGGCGCCGCATCCGCCATCGCGGCGGCGAAGCGGCGCGGCAGGTCGCCCGGCACCCGCTCGCCGCCGGCCACCACCCTGCGCAGCGAGCGGCAGCGGCGGAAGGCCTCCTCGGCCAGCAGGGGCGGGAACAGTGCGGGAGGAAGGTTGAGGTTGGTGACCTGCTGCTCGGCGACCAAGTGCGCCAGCCGGCCGGCGTCCTGGCGGCTCGCGGTCCCCGCCAGCACCACCGTCGCCCCTGCCCACAGCGGCGCGAAGATCTCGACCACCGAGACGTCGAAGCAGAGCGACGTGCGCTGCAGCACCCGTGCGCCCGGCCCGAGGTCCGCCGCGAGCTGGTAGCGCAGGCGGTTCGCCACCGCGCGGTGAGAGACGACGACCCCCTTCGGCATACCCGTGGAGCCGGAGGTGTAGAGGACGTACGCGGCGTTGTCCGGATGGACATTCGGATGGGACGGGGGATGGGCGGGCGGTGGCGGCAGCCGGCCTGCCGCCGAGCGAGCCGAGCGAGCCGGTCGAGCCGAGCAAGCCGGTCGAGCCGAGCGAGCCGAGCGGGCCGGACGGGCCGGGCGGGCGGCCGCCTCGCTCGCCGGTTCCCAGGACCCGCGGTCGAGCCGCACGACGCGGAGGCCCGCCGGCAGCCGCTGCGCCAGCCGCTCGCCGGCGAGCACCAGCCGCGCGTCGGAGTCCGCGAGCACCCGCGCCAGCCGCTCCCGCGGGTGGTCCGGGTCGAGAGGCAGGTAGGCGCCCCCCGCCTTCAGGATCGCGAGCAGGCCGATCACCATCTCGATGGTGGGCTCGGCGCTGATCCCGACGACCTGCTCCGGGACCACGCCGAGGGCCCGCAGCTCGCGCGCCAGCCCGGCCGCCCGCAGGTCCAGTTGGCCGTAGCCGAGCGACCGTCCATCGGGCTCGCCAAGCTCCGGCGGCTGCACCAGCGCCACCGCCGTGGGCTGCAGCGCCGCGTGCCGCGCGCAAGGCGCATGCAGGAGGTCGTCGCCGCCGCCGCCGCCCGCCTCGCAGATGGTGGCGTTCCACTCGATCCTCAGCTGGTGCAGTTCCGCCGGCGAGAGCAGCGGCAGCTCGGCCAGGGGGCGGTCCGGAGCGCCGGCGATTCCTTCCAGCAGCCGGCGCCAGTGGCCGGCAAGCCGCTCGACGGTCGCCGGATCGAAGAGATCGGCGCGGAACTCGAGCGCTCCGAGCAGCCTGCCGCCGGCCCGGCGCAGCGCCAGGTTCAGGTCGAACCTCACGCTGCGCACCGCGACGGGCAGCACGGTCAGGGCCAGGCCCGGGACCTCGGGCACCGCGACCGGGATGTCTTCGAGGACGAGCATCACCTGGAACAGCGGCGTCCGCGACAGGTCGCGGTCAGGCTGCAGCTCGCCGACCACCTTCTCGAAGGGAAGACCCTGATGGGCGAAGGCGTCGAGCGTGGCTTCCCGCACCCGCCGCAGCAGCTCGGCGGCGGTGGGCTCGCCGCGCAGATCGGCGCGCAGCGCCAGGGTGTTGACGAAGAGGCCGATGAGGTCCGCCGTCTGCGGGTGGCTGCGGCCGGCGACCGGCGTGCCGATGGCGACGTCGGTCTGGCCGCTGTAGCGGTGCAGCAGCGCGGCGAAGGCGGCGAAGAGAGTCATGAAGAGGGTGACCCGCCGCTCCCGGCCGAGCCGTTCCAGCGCGGCTTCGAGCCGCGGCGAGAGCGACAGGGGGCGCGCCGCACCGCGCCCGCCGGGCACCGCCGGGCGCGGCCGGTCGGTGGGCAGCTCGAGCGGCGCCATGCCGGCGAGCCGCTCGCGCCAGAACGCCAGCTCGGCCGCCAGCGCCGCCGGCGAGAGGCGGCGGCGCTGCCAGGCGGCGAAGTCGGCGTATTGGATCGGCAGCCGTGCCAGCGGCGACGGGCGGCCGTCGCGCCAGGCGGCGTAGAGCAGCGCCAACTCGCGGATCAGCAAGCCGACCGACCAGCCGTCGCTGACGAGATGGCTGAGGGTCACCAGCAGCCGGTGATCGTCGCTTGCCAGGCGGATCACGGCGACCCGCAGCAGCGGCGCCGCCTGCAGGTCGAAGGTCCGCAGGCTCGCCGCGCGGGCGAGGCGCTCGGCCTCCCGCCGTCCGGCCGCCGGCCGTGAACGCGCCAGGGCGGCGAGATCGACCAACGGGAGCGGCAGCTCGACGTGGGGCGCGATCGTTTGCGCCGGCTCCTCTCCGGACCAGCGGAAGGAGGTCCGCAGCGATTCGTGGCGCCGCGCCACCTCGGCCAGGCAGGCGGCCAGCAGCGGCAAGGAGACGGCGCCGCGGACGCCGACGGCCACCGGCACGACGTAGAGCGAGCTGCCGGGCAGCAGCTGGTGCAGGAACCAGAGGCGCTGCTGCGCGAACGACGCCGGCATCGCGCCCTGCCGCGGCACGCGCTCGATCGGCGCCATGGCTGCAAGGGAAGCGAGGGGCGCGGCTGGAGATGCCAAGCTCGGATCTGCCGCGGCGGCGCCGCCGGCCGCGGCCGGCTCCGCGGCGACGAGACGGGCCAGCTCCGCGGGCGTCGGCGCATCGAAGAGCGTGCGGATCGGCAGCTCCACCCCCGTCTCGGCGGCCAGGAGGGCGATCAGCCGGATGCCGAGGAGGGAATGGCCGCCGAGGTCGAAGAAGCTGTCGTGGATACCGACGCCGGCCACCCCCAGCAAGCGCTCGAACAGCTCGACGATGCGCGCTTCCAGCGCGGCGTGGGGCGATGCGGCGCCGCCGGCGAGCGGCGCTCGGCCAATCGCACCTGGCGCTGCCGAGATCGCGAGCGGAGTCTCGGACGGCGCCCGCGGCACGGCGGCGGTCGCGTCCGGCGCAGCCGTCGCAGTGGTCGCAGCAGGGGCGGCGGGCTCGATCCAGAGGCGCTGCCGCTGGAAGGGATAGGTCGGCAGCGGGACCCGCCGGCGGCGCTCGCCGGCGTGGATGGCTGCCCAGTCGATCTCGACGCCCGCCAGCCAGAGCCGGGCGAGGGCGGCGGCGAGGACGCGCTCGTCGTCGTCGGCCGCCTGCGGGTGCCGCATCGAGGGGACGGCGGCGCCGGCGGCGACGGTGGCGGCGACGGTGGCGACGGTGGCGGGCCGCTCCTGCCTCCCTTGCCACGCCTGCCGGCGCGCCACCAGGCCGCACAGGGTGCCACCGGGACCGACCTCGAGAAACAGCGGCTCCGCGCCGGTCGCCAGCAGCCGTTCGACGCCGGCGCCGAACCGCACGGGGCGGCGCAGCTGGGCTGCCCAGTAGCCGGGATCGGCGGCCTCGGCGGCCCCGATCCAGTCGCCGGTGAGGTTGGAGAGCCAGGGCACCGCCGGGACCTGGCGCTCCTTCCGCGCCACCAGCGCGGCGAGGGCCGGGCCGACCGGCGCCATCGTCGCCGAGTGGAAGGCGTGCGAGGTATGCAAGCGGCGGCAGACCACTCCCCGCTCCTCCAGGCGCGCCGCGAGCTCGGCGACCGCCGGCTCCGGCCCGGAGACGGCGCAGTCGGACGGGCTGTTGACCGCGGCCAGCTCGACCGTCGGCGGCAGCAGCGGTGCGAGCTCGCTCTCGCCCAGCTCGACCCCCAGCATCGCCCCGCGAGGCGCGGCCTGCATCCACTCGCCGCGCGCCGCCACCACGGCGAGGGCGTCGGCGAGCGAGAAGACCCCCGACAGGCAGGCCGCCACCAACTCGCCGAGGCTGTGGCCGAGCATGGCCCACGGCGCGACGCCCCATGCCATCCAGAGCCGCGCCAGGGCATACTCGACGGCGAACAGGGCCGGCTGCGCGAGGCGGGTCTGGCCGAGCTCGCCGGCGGCCACGGCGCGCCGTGCCGGCGGCGGGAACAGCGCCTGCCGCAGGTCGGCGCCCAGCAGCGGCGCGAGCAGGTCCGCGCAGGCGTCCAGCTCGCGGCGGAAGATCGGCTCGGAGTCGTAGAGGCCGCGGCCCATGTCCACGTGCTGCGTCCCCTGGCCGGGGAACAGGAAGACCACCGGCCGGCGCCGCGCCGCGTCGGGAAGGCGCCGGCTCCACAGCCGCCGGGGGTCGCGGACGGCGAGCGCTTCGCCCGCCTCCGCCGCCTCCCGGCAGAGCAGCGCCCGCCGGCAGGCGAAGGCCCGCCGCCCCACCTGCAGCGTGTAGCAGGCTTCGGCGAGCGTTGCGAGCGGGTCGTGCCGCGGTCCGCCCGCCAGCCAGGCCGCCAGGTCGTCGGTGGCGGCCTCCAGCGCCTGCTCGCTCTTCGCCGAGAGCAGCAACAGCTGCCAGCGGCGCGCCGGCCCGGCGGGCTGCCGCGGCGGGGCCTCCTCGAGCACGGCATGGGCGTTGGTGCCGCCGATGCCGAAGGAGCTGACCCCGGCGCGCCGCGCCACGCCGTCCGCGGCGGGCCACGCGGCGAGCTCGGCGTTGACGTAGAACGGCCCCGCCCCGAGCTCGAGCCGCGGGTTGGGCCGGGTGAAATGCAGGCTCGCCGGGATCTCGCGCCGCTCGAGCGCCAGCGCCGCCTTGATCAGGCCGGCGATCCCGGCGGCCGCCCCCAGGTGGCCGAGGTTGGTCTTGACCGAGCCCAGGGCACAGCCGCCGCCGCGCCGCCGCACCGTGCCGAAAGCGCGCGCGAGCGCCGCCACCTCGATCGGATCGCCGAGGGGAGTCCCGGTGCCGTGGCACTCGACGAAGCCGACGCTCTCCGGCGCGCAGCCCGCCCGGGCCTGGGCGGCAGCGATCACCTCCGCCTGGCCGGCGATGCTCGGGGCGGTGAAGCCCACCTTGTCCGAGCCGTCGTTGTTGATCGCCGTGCCCAGGATCACGGCATGGACGGTGTCGCCGTCCGCCAGCGCATCCGCCAGCCGTCTCAGGACCACGACGCCGGCGCCGCTTCCCCAGACGGTGCCGTCGGCGCCGGCGTCGAAGGCGCGGCAGACCCCGCTCGCGGACTCGACGCCCCCTTCCTCGTGCAGGTAGCCCTGCCGCTGCGGCACCCGCAGCTCGGCGCCGCCGGCGAGCGCCAGGTCGCAGTCGCCGGCCTGCAGCGCCTGGCAGGCGAGGTGGACGGCCACCAGCGAGGTCGAGCACGCGGTCTGCAGGTCGACGCTGGGGCCGCGCAGGTTCAGCTTGTAGGAGACCCGCGTGGTGAGGTAGTCGAGGCTGTTGCCCAGGCTCGCCGCGCGCTCGCCGACGGTGGCCAGCAGCGCCGGGTGGCCGGCCAGGTTGCGCAGGAAGTAGCCGGGATGGCCGGTGCCGGCGTAGACGCCGATCGGCCCGCGGAACCGGTCGGGGTGGTGGCCGGCCCTTTCGAGCGCTTCGTAGGCGCACTCGAGGAAGAGGCGGTGCTGGGGGTCGATCAGCTCGGCCTCGCGCGGCGCGTAGTCGAAGAAGGCGGCGTCGAACAGCTCCTCGCCGTCGATCACCCCGCCTGCCTTGACGTAGCGCGGGTGGCGCAGCAACGCGGGCTCGACGCCCGCGGCCAGCAGCTCCTCGTCGCCGAAGCGGTAGACGCAGTCGACCCCGTCCCGCAGGTTCTGCCAGAGCTCCTCGACGTCGCGCGCGCCCGGGAAGCGTCCCGCCATGCCGACGATCGCGATCCTCGCCGGCGAAGGGTGCGCGGGACCGGATGGGCCGGGCGGGCGCGATGGGGCCGCAACCGGCCGCTGCGAGCGCCAGAGGTGCTCGGCCTGGGCGCGGACCGTCGGATGGAGGAAGAGGTCGAGCAGGGAGATCTCCCGGCCGAGCAGGTCCTCGAGGCGCGCATGCAGCCGCGCCAGCAGCAGGGAGTGGCCCCCGAGATCGAAGAAGTTGTCGTCGCGGCCGACCTCGCCGACACCCAGCACCTCGGCCCACAGCCGCGCCACGCTCTCCTCGGCGGGGGTGGACGGGGCGACGCGCGCGGCGCCCCCGGCCGGCGCCCCCCAGGCCGGCGCCGGCAGCGCCCGGCGGTCGACCTTGCCCGAGGCAGTGAGCGGCAGCCGGTCGAGGACCACGAAGACCGAAGGCACCATGGAGTCGGGCAGCAGGCGCCGCAGGAACTCCCGCAGCGCCGCGGCGTCCAGCCCGGCGTCCCCGCCCGTTGGCGTCCGTGGAGGAAGCTGCGGGCGCCGCGGCCGCCGCGGCCACTGCGGCGATTCCGGCGGTGTCGGCAGCGCCCGCGGCGCGGGCAGCGCGGGCGGCGCCGGCCGCGCCGGCCGCGCCGGCCGCGCGGCCAGGTAGGCGACCAGCCGCCGGGCGCCCCCCTCGCCGGCGGCCACCACCACCGCCCGGGCCACCGCGGGATGCCGTTCGAGAGCCGCCTCGACCTCTCGCGGCTCGATGCGGACGCCGCGCACCTTGACCTGGTGGTCGATCCGGCCCAGGCACTCGAGCTCGCCGTCATGCCGGCGGCGCACCAGGTCGCCGGTGCGGTACAGCCGTCCGCCGCCCTTGCCGCCGCTCCACGGATCGGGCACGAAGCGCTCGGCGGTCAGGTCCGGCCGGCCCCAGTAACCTCTTGCCACGCCCTGCCCGCCGATCAGCAGCTCCCCGGCGACCCCCGTCGGCACCGGCGCGAGCCATCGATCCGCCACGTGGAGCGTGGTGTTGGCAAGCGGACGGCCGAGCGCCGGCTCGCCCGGGCCGGCGACCGGAGCGCCTGCCGAATACACGGCCGTCTCGGTCGGGCCATAGAGGTTCCAGAGCTCGACTCCCAGGTCCAGCAGCGTGGCCGCGAGCTCTCCCGGCAGCGCCTCGCCGGTCGAGATCGCCGCCAGCCCCGGCTGCCCCTGCCAGCCCGCGTCCAGCAGCAGGCGCCAGGTCGCCGGCGTCGCATGCATCGCCGTGACGCCCGACGCCTGCAGCCGCGCCGCCAGCCGGCGGCCGGTGGCGGCCTCCTCGCGCCCCACCACCTCCACCCGGCCGCCCACCGCGAGCGGCAGGTAGATCTCGGCCCCGGCGACGTCGAAGGTCACCGTCGCGAGCGCCGGCATCACGTCGCTCTCGGCAAGCCCGGGGCGCTCGGCGAGGGCGCGCAGCAGGTTCACCGCGGCCCGGTGCGGCACCGCGACTCCCTTCGGCCGGCCGGTCGAGCCCGAGGTGTAGATCAGCCAGGCCAGCGCCTCCGGCGGGACCGCCGCCGCGGCGCCGAGCGGCGATCCGTCCTCGGTGGCGATTCCCGACTCCTCTCGGTCCAGGCAGACGACTCGCGGCGGCCCGGCGCCACCCTCCTCCTCGGCCGCAGAGCCGCCGGCGCCGCCCCCGAGCTCGGCCAGGCCCAAGCCGGCGAGCCATCGCTCCTCGGTGACCAGCACCGTCACCGCACTGTCCGAGAGCACCAGCGCCGACCGCGCCGCGGGATGGCCGGGGTCGAGCGGCACGTAGGCGCCGCCCGCCTTGAGGATGCCGAGCATCGCCACCACCATCTCCGGCGACCGCTCGACGCACAGCCCGACCCGCGTCTCCGCTCCCACCCCCCGCCGCAGCAGGGCGCGCGCCAGGCGGTTGGAGCGCAGCTCCAGCTCGCCGTAGGTGAGCGTCACACCCTGCCCGCGGACCGCGAGCGCCTCGGGGCGCCGCGCCGCCTGCCACTCGAAGAGCTCGTGGATCCGTTCGGCCGCCGGCGAGACCTCGGCTCGCCTCCTCCTTGCCTGGCGTCCGGCCGGCGACCACCGGGGAGACCGGGACGCCGGCGACCTCGACCCTTCCCATCGGCGCGCGGTGTCGTTCCACTCCAGCAGCAGCTGCTGCAGCTCCGCCGCGCCGAGCACCGGCAGCTCCTCGAGGCGGCGCCCGGGGTCGCCGGGGAGCGCTGCGAGCAGCGCCAGGTAGTGGCCCGCCAGCCGCTTGACGGTGGCGGCGTCGAACAGGTCGCGCCGGAGCTCGAACGACAGCGCCAACCCGCGCGGCGTCTCGGCGGCATCCAGCGTCAGGTCGAACTTGGCGGCGCCGATCTCGAGCTCGAGGGGCCGCATGGCCAGCGGCGCCGGGAGGCCGCCCGTTGCCCCGCCCGCCGGGACACCGCCCGGGATACCGCCCGCGACGCTGTCCGGGGCGCCGGCGGCGGTCCTATCCGGGGCGCCGGCGGCGGTCCTATCCGGGGCGCCGCCGGCGGTCCTATCCGGGGCGCCGCCGGCGGTCCTATCCGGGGCGCCGCCGGCGCTCCAGGCGTTCTGCAGCACCATCAGCACCTGGAACAGCGGCGTCGTGCCCGGGTCGCGCTCGGCCACCAGTGCCTCCACCAGCTTCTCGAAGGGCAGGTCCTGGTGCGCGTAGGCCGCCAGGCTCGTCTCGCGCACCTGCCGCAGCAGCTCGCCGAGGGACGGCCGCGACGAGAGATCGGCGCGCAACGCCAGCGTGTTCACGAAGCAGCCGATCAGGCCCTCGATCTCCACGCGCTCGCGGTTGGCGATCGCCGCGCCGACCACGAGGTCCTCCTGACCGGTGAGGCGCTCGAGCAGCAGGTCGAACGCCGCGAGCAGGATCATGAACAGCGTCGCGCCGTGCTGCCGCGCCGCGCTGCGCAGCGCCGCCGCCAATCCGGCCGGCGCCAGCGCCGCGACGCGCGCGCCGCGGAAGCTGGGCACCGCCGGCCGCGGCCGGTCGGCCGGCAACTGCAGGCGAGCCGGCGCCCCGGCCAGCGCCTGGCGCCAGAACGCGAGGTGCGCGGCGAGCGTCTCGCCCACCAGCCACCCGCGCTGCCAGCGGGCGAAGTCGGAGTACTGCACGGGCAGCTCGGCGAGCGGCGACGGCAGGCCGGCCGCGAAGGCGCGATAGAGGATCGCCAGCTCGCCGGCCAGGACGCCCAGCGACCAACCATCGGCCGCGATGTGATGCAGCACCAGCACGAGCCAGTGCTCCTCGGGTGCCAGCCTCAGCAGCACCGCGCGCAGCGGCGGTTCGCCGGCGAGGTCGAACGGCCGCCGGCCGAACGCGGCGCCCAACCGGCCGGCGGCCCCGGCGGCCGATTCGCCGAGGCCTGCCAGGTCCAGCACCGGCAGCCGCCGCTCGACAGCCCGCAGCACCACGACCGACGGGCCGCCCGGCGCCTCCGGGTAGATCGTGCGCAGCACCTCGTGGCGGCGCACGACTTCGTCGAGGGCCCGAGCGAGCGCGGCCACGTCGAGCCTGCCGCGCAGGCACAGGGCGCCGGGGAGATGGTACGCGGCGCTGCCCCGCGTCAGCCGCTCGAGGAACCAGAGGCGCTCCTGGGCGAAGGAGAGGACGAGGTCCCCGGCGGCGGCGGGCGGCGGCGCCTGCGGCAGCCGTGCCAGGGGTGGCAGGGCGGCGATGGGCGGGCCGCCGCCGAAGCCTGCCAGCCGTGCCTCCAGGTCGCGCGCCTGCGCCGCCAGCATCGGACGCTCGAAGACCCAGCGCAGCGGTACCTCCACCCCGAGCAGCCGGCGCACCCGCGACACCAACCGCGTCGCCAGCAGCGAGTGCCCGCCGAGCGCGAAGAAGTGGTCCGCGGCGCCGACCGCCTCGATCCCCAGCAGCTCGGCCCACGCCCCCGCCAGCAGCTCCTCGACGGCGGTGCGGGGGGCGGCGGGGCGGCGGCCGGCGACGGCCACGGGACCGCCGTCTTCCCGCCGGTGCGCCGCCGGGTCAGGCAGCGCCCGACGGTCGAGCTTGCCGCTGCCGGTGAGCGGCAGGCGGTCGAGCACGACGAAGTCGGCGGGCACCATGTACTCGGGAAGCCGCTCGGCGAGCGCACGACGCAGCGCAGCCACCGCCGCTTCGGCGGCAGCGCGGTCGCCCCGCGGCGGGGCGTGCGCGGAGCCGTCGCCCGGCGCGCCTGCCGCGGGCTCGGCGCGCAGCACCACGTAGGCCGCCAGCCGGCGGTCCTCGAGCGTGCCGTCGACGCCCCCTGCGGACGCGGCGGCGGGCGCCGCCGTCGGCGACCGCACCGTCGGCGATCTCACCGTCACCGCCGCCGCTTGCACCGTGGGATGTGCCGCCAGCGCCGCCTCGATCTCGCCGAGCTCGACCCGGCAGCCGCGGATCTTCACCTGGCCGTCGCCGCGTCCCAGGTACTCGATCACGCCGTCCGGCAGCCAGCGCGCCAGGTCGCCGGTGCGATACAGGCGCGCGCCCGGCGTGCCGGCGCCGCCGTCGTTCGCGCCGCCCCGAGACGCGCCGGCGAAGGGGTCGGGCACGAAGCTGGCGGCGGTGAGGCCGGGCCGCCCGAGATAGCCCCGCGCCAGCTGGACGCCGCCGATGCACAGCTCTCCCGGCACCCCGACCGGCACCTCGCGGCCGCGGCGGTCGAGGAGATGCACGCGGGTGTTGGCGACCGGCCGGCCGATGGGCACCACTCGCGGCCGCGCCGGATCGCACGCCCACCAGGTGACATCGACCGCGGCCTCCGTCGGCCCGTAGAGGTTGTGCAGGAGCGCCGCCGGCGAGCGGGACGGGCGGGCGTCCCGCGACGAAGCCTCTCGCGATGACGCTTCCCGCGACGAAGCCTCAGGCGACGAACCCTCGCCGCGGCTCCTCGTCCAGGCGCCGGCCAGCACGGCGTGGAACTGCTGTTGCAGCTCGTAGGACAGCGCCTCGCCGCTGGCGAAGACGCGCCGCAGCCGGTGCGGCGGCGGCGGCGCCGAGAGCGGACGCTGACCCGCGTCGTCCAGGAAGGCGCGCAGCATCGACGGCACGAAATGGAGGGTGGTGATCCCCTGCTCGGCGATGGTGCGCAGCAGGTAGGCGCTGTCGCGGTGCCCCCCGGGCCGGGCCATGACCAGGCGCGCGCCGGCGAGCAGCGGCCAGAACAGCTCCCACACCGAGACGTCGAAAGTGTACGGGGTCTTCTGCAGCACCCGGTCGTCGGCCGCCAGGCGGTACTGCTCCTGCATCCAGAGCAGCCGGTTGACGATGCCCCGGTGGGTGTTCATCGTCCCTTTCGGCGTGCCGGTCGAACCGGAGGTATAGATCACGTAGGCGAGGTTGTCCGGCCGCGACAGGTTGCGCAGGTTCCGCCCCGAGCGCCGCCGCCCCGGCGCGCGCCGCTCGCCGGCCGAGGCGTCGAGCAAGAGGACGCGGGCGCCGTGGCCGCGCTCGCCGCACCGCTGAGCCAACCCGCGCGGCGCCAGCAGCACCGGCGCGCCGGCGTCTTGCAGCATGAACCGCAGGCGGTCCGCGGGATCGTTCGGATCGAGCGGCAGGTAGGCGCCGCCGGCCTTGAGGATGGCCAGCAGGCCGACCACCATGGCGGCGGAGCGCTCGACGCAGATCGCCACCACCGTCTCGGGTCCCACGCCGACCTCCCGCAGCTGCCGCGCCACCCGGTTGGCCCGCGCGTTCAGCCGGCGGTAGGTGAGGCGCTCGCCGGTCTCCGCCACCACCAGCGCCACCGTCCCTGGGCTGCGCAGCGCCTGCGCTTCGATCAGCTGGTGCAGGCAACAGCCCTCTTCCGACGGCCATGCCGCCGCGGTGTCGTTCCACTCCAGCAGCTGCTGCCGCTCGCCGCCGCTGAGCCAGGGCAGCTCCCCGATCGGGCACGCGGGATCGGCGGCCGCGGCGGCGGCCAGGGTATGCAGCTGGCCAAGCATCCGCGCGGCAGTGGCGCCGTCGAACAGGTCGCTGTTGTAGACCAGCGAGGCCGCGAGCCCCTCGCCGCCCCTCTCGCCCTCGCCGCTCGCCCTGCCCTCGCCGCTCGCCCTGGCCTCGCCGCTCGCGCCGCTGTCACCGCTCTCCGCCAGCATCAGCGTCAGGTCGAACTGTGCGGCGCGGCGCGGCAGCCGCACCGATTCGAGGGTGAGGCCGCCGCCGAGCTCGAGCCGGGCGCCGCTCTCGCCGAGCGCGAAGCCGCCCAGGCCGCGCTCGACGCTCCGCCGCTCCTGGTAGAAGACGAACATCGCCTGGAAGATCGGCGAACGGCTGGGGTCGCGTTCGCCGCCCAGGCGCTCGGCGAGCAGCGCGAAAGGGTAATCCTGGTGGGCGAAGGCCGCGATCGCCGCCTCCCGCACGCGGCCGAGCAACTCGCCGAAGCCGGGGGCGCCGGCCAACCCGCAGCGCACCACGACTGGGTTGACGAAGTAACCGACCACGCCGGCCATCGCCGCCGATCTCCTGCCGGCGACGGGGGTCCCGACCCGCAGCTCCTCCTGGCCGCTGATCCGGTGAAGCAGCGCCAGGAAAGCGGCCAGCAGGGTCATGAACGGGGTGGTGCCGGCCTGGCCTCCGAGCGCGTAGAGCCGGGCCGCCAGGGCGGGTGGCAAGCGCCCCGAGCGCGAGCCGCCGCGGAAGGTCTGCAGCGACGGCCGCGGGCGGTCGGTGGGCAACTCGAGAGCTGGCGCACCGGCCGCCATCGAGGATCGCCACCAGGCCTCCAGGCGCTCTCCTTCGGGCGCCGCCAGCAGCTCCTCTTGGCGGCGCACGAGCTCGGCGTACGAGCCGGCGAGCGGCGGCAGCGGATCGCCCCGCAGCAGAGCTCCCAGCTCGCCGAGCAGCACCCCCAGCGACCAGAAATCGGCGGCGACGTGGTGCACGGCCAGCGCCACGAGGTACTCGCCGGCGCCGAGATGCCACAGCGCCACCCGCAGCAGCGGTCCGCGCTCGAGATCGAAGGGCCGGTGCGCCTCCTCGATCAGCCGTTCCCGGAGCCCCTCCTCGCTCCAGCCGGCGGCATCCTCTTCGACGAAGCCGAAGTCAGGCGCCTCCCCGACCACCGCGATCGCCCCCTCGCCGTCCGGCTCGCAGTGCATGCGCAGCGCGGGATGGCGCTCGACCAGGACCCGCAGCGCCGCGTGGAGACGGGGGCCCGCGAGCTCGCCGCGGACGCGCGCCGCCCCCGCGAGGACATAGGCCGGATTGCCGCCAGGCACCAGCCGGTCGAGCAGCCAGAGGGCGCGCTGGCCATGCGACAGTGGACCGGAGGAAGCGCGGGCGCCCTGGGGCGCGGGACCGTCAGAGATCCTTCGCGGGGCAGCCGCCGCGAGCCGAGCGGCCAGCTCCCCCAGCGTCGGCCCCTCGAGCAGGTCGGCGAGCGCCACCTCGACGCCGAGGCCCGACTCGATCGCATCCGCCAGCTCCGCCGCGGCCAGCGAGTCGAGCCCCAGCGCGCTCAGCGAGCGGTCCGGCCGCAGCCGGGCGGGATCGACGCGCAGCGCCCGGGCCGCCGCGCGGCGCAGGAACGCCACCATCCGTCCCTCTGCTTCGCCGCGGGCTTTCCTGCCGGCCATCGAGTGCTCCCGTGCATGCGGCACCCGTCGCCCCATCAGGTCCGTCGAGCACTCCGCAGACGCCCAGCGCCCCGAGCACGATGGACCCGAACGGGCTGATCGCCGCGTTCCGACGACTCATTCTGCCAAGTAGCCCGGAGAATGCAGCGGCGCGGCTCTCGAAGTTGGCGTCACACTTCGTCGCCGATGCGTCAGATCTCGGGGTGGGCGCGATTGGCGGACAGGAACTGACGTGCCCCGATGACCTGGTCAGGCGGGAGGCGGCAGGAAGACTGGTATTGCGGATTGAAACGGCCTACAATCTGGCATGCCTACCGCCAAAAAGGAGGCAAATATGGCGACGGTGGAGCGATTCTTCCACTCGCCCGCGACGCATTTCTTCCTCTTCGGCCCGCGCGGCACCGGCAAGTCGACCTGGCTCCGAGGGGCCTACCCTGAAGCGTTGTGGGTCGATCTCCTGCGGCCGGAGACCCTGCGGCAGCTCGCGGCCCGCCCGGAGCGGCTGCGCGAGCTGGTGGCCGGGAATCCGCAGGCGGCCACCGTGGTCGTCGACGAGATCCAGAAGGTGCCTACTCTTCTCGACGTCGTCCATGACCTCATCGAGCGGCGGGCCGGACCGCAATTCGTGCTCACCGGCTCCAGTGCGCGCAAGCTCAGACGGGAAGGCGTGGACCTGCTCGCCGGGCGGGCCGTCCTCCGGTCACTTCACCCCTTCATGGCAGCCGAGCTGGGCGACCGGTTCGACCTCGGCTCGGCGCTCACCCGGGGACTCGTGCCGCTGGTGTGGAGCTCCCCGGAGCCCGAGGACGTCCTCAAGGCCTACGTCGGCCTGTACCTCAAGGAAGAGGTTCAGCTGGAGGGCCTGGTCCGGCGGTTCGAAGGTTTTGCACGGTTCCTCGAAGCGGTCAGCTTCTCCCACGGCGCGGTGCTCAACGTCTCGGAGGTGGCGCGAGAATGCCAGGTCAGCCGCAAGACGGTCGAGGGCTATCTCGCGATCCTCGGCGACCTGCTCCTGGCTTTTCAGGTCCCCGTCTTCGCCAAGCGGGCGCAGCGCAGCCTCTCCGCGCACCCGAAGTTCTTCTGGTTCGACGCCGGCGTGTTCAGGGCACTGCGCCCGGCCGGCCCCCTCGACCGGCCCGAAGAGATCGCGGGCGCCGCACTCGAGGGCCTGGTAGCGCAGCACCTGCGCGCCTGGATCGACTACTCGGGAGAGGACTACGCGTTGAGCTTCTGGCGGACCAAGGCAGGCGCCGAGGTCGACTTCGTCGTCTACGGACAGCAAGGGTTCTGGGCCCTCGAGGTCAAGCACTCCGCCAGCGTTCGTCAAGCGGACCTGCGCGGCCTGAAGGCCTTCCGCGCGGACTATCCCGAGGCCGGGCTGCGGCTGCTCTACCGCGGCGACGAGTCCCTCGAGATCGACGGCATCCGGTGCGTGCCGTGCGACGCCTTCCTGAGACGCCTCGTTCCCGGCCAGCCGCTGCCGTGACGCGGTGCGCACTCGGCGGCAGCGCCGGAGCTCCCAACCGGCGAAGCTCGGCTTTGTGCTGGGCTCACCGGTTCACGCAGGTCCTGCCGGTGGGCGACTCTGGAGCACAAGGAGAAAGCCCGGAGGCGAGCCGCCGAAGAGGGGGCCTCAGCCGTGGATGCGGCCGCGCGCCCCTAAACTGGAGCCAGCCGACGCCTTGCGCTTCGGCTACGCTGACCAGGGGTCCAAGAGATCCAAGCCGAGTCCTTCGAAGTGGCGTAGGTTGCGAGTGGCGACAGCCGATTTTCGTGCCGTGGCGATGCCGGCGATCTGGACGTCACGCATCTCGACCGTCCGACCGGCCCGTCGTCGTTCTGCGGCGATGCGGCCCGCCGCCTGCGCCGCTGCTTGGTCGAACGGCAGCACACGGCCTTCGAAGTCCTCTTCGAGCGCCGCTTCGAAGGCTGCCTCCAGCAGCCGCCGCTGACGCCCTGCCGCCAGGATCTCCAAGCCAAAGCGGACCTCGAAGACCGTGATCGCAGTCGTCCATAGGGACTCCGGCGGCAGCGCATCGAGCCACCTGACGACCACGGGATCCGGTTCACTCCGCATGAGCGCCGAGATCACGTTCGTGTCCAGGATGATCACGACTCGAAATCAGCTGGGCGTGCGGGGTGGCCTCGTAGCTCGGGGATCTCCTCGCTGAGACCAAGGCGAGAGAAACGGGCGGCGAGCCGCGAGCCGAGCGGTGCAGACACGCCGCCTTCGTCCTTCACCGCGGTGCGGAGTATCTCGCGCACCTCTTCTTCGGTGCTGCGGCCATGAAGGCGCGCGCGCCGCTGGAGCTTGAGCTTCACGTCCTCATCGAGCCGGCGTACCACCAGTTGGGCCATACCCAAATGATATCATGATATCAATCGAGAAGGGCGACAGGCGAGGCGAGCGCCGCGCTGCCGCCGTTGGCTACCTGAGGCGAGGGACCTCGAGCTCCTGCCAGGTGCCGCGCGGGCCGGCGTAGCGGATCGGCGAAGCGGGCAGGCGGTCTCCGAGTTGCTGCCAGAACTGGCGCGGCACGTCTGAAGCCTCGATGGTGTTGGACCCGAGGGCGATCACGTGCTTGAGCCTCGACTTGTCGGCAGCGGCAGTGTCGTAAGCGACCGCGTCGACCGCGACGATGCTGCGCTGCTCCTGGAGGTCCACCCAGATGTAGCCCTTGGCGCCGCAGTTGTGCGCCATGCAGCCGGCCATGACGAAGTAACGGTCGCCGCGAAGCTCGATGCCTTGGGGCACCGACATGCACACCTTCAGCGCGTCGCGAAAGAGCTCGCCGTCTTCGAGCTCGACGTCCGGCACGGCCGCCGACAGCAGCACGTTGAAGGACCGATCGACAACGTATTGCCGGCCGGCATCCTTGGCAAGGGCGCGCAGCCACGAGAAATCGTAGCGGACGGCAGAGCGCGCGGCGGCGCCGGAGCAGAGCCTGGCGTTGGTGGCGAGAGCCCTACGCAAGGCAGGGCTGGCGTTCGCCGCGGCTGCGCTCCGCTGTGCCGTGGCGACGTGCGCGAGGCACGAGCGGTTGATTCCCACCCGGTGGGCGGCGAGCGCCAGGTCGCTCTCCATCCACAGCCAGAGCTGAGGGTCGGGCGGCGGCTGGCACGAGGCCTGGGCGCCGTTCAGGAAGCCATAAGCTTCGTCGAAGAGCTGGTGGTCGAAGAGCTCCTGAAAGAAGCGCCGCTGCTCCTCGAGCCATGCAACGTCGCACACCCGCCGCACCGTGCCTCCCTGCCAGAGGTAAGCCTCGCGCCAGGGATTGGGGCCGTCGCCGCCTGCCAGCACCACATAGGTGCTGCCGCAGAAGCGCACCAGCCCCGTTGGCTCGTTCGACAGCGGATCGACGAACTCATGCGTGGCGTAGTGGAGCTCCTTCGGCACCTCCATCGGCGTCCAGCCATCGCCTGACGGCCGGTAGACCCAGAGCCCGAGGAATCCTCCGGACCCTTCCCAGGCGATGACGACATACTCGTCCTGGCCATCGTTGTCGACGTCGGCGATGAGCACCCTCTCGTCTGTCGGCCGCGAGTCCGGGGCCTGTTGCGGATGTGCGTTCAGCCAGGCAATGAAGCGGGCGCCGCGCTCGCCGCGCTCGGGGTGCACGACCTCCACCTGGCATCTCCGGGCCGGCGACGAGAAAGCCGCCGCGGGCGCGCTTTCCGCGCGTCCCGCGAGGCAGGCGACCAGGGCCATCGTCAACAGGATGCGGCCACTCATTCGTTTGCCTCCACGAGCCCGATCATGACCCGGCGCGAGAAGTCGTCAACCCGCCTCACGCGTCCAAGATTAGAGACGGAAACCGAGGCCCTGAAGGGCCATGCCCGCGAGGTGCGCGCTGAGAGCCTGGCCTTGAAGCGACTCGGGTGGGGAGACGGCGGAGGAGCCCGCCGGGATGTTGAGCGGGCCCGTGGCTGGTCGAGGCGGTGACGGAACGGATTGGCGAGCTACGGCGCCTCAGGGAAGGCGAAGTGCAAGATCGCACCGTCGCAGATGGCGTACAGGTTACGCGGATCTTCCGGGCTCAGCACCAGGGAGAAGATGCTTCCGTACTGGTACGACTTGGGCACGGCGGAGCGATTGAAACGTTGCCAGGTGCTCCCGCCGTCGCGGCTGCGGAGCATCCCGTCGCCGTCGGTGGCGAAGAACGCCGCCGGGCCGGTCGGATCCGCCAACAGCTCGTTGAGGCCGGGTGGCGCCGCCGCCACGGTCTGCCAGTGCGCGCCGCCGTCGTCGCTCCTGAGCAGGATCGACTCCCTGACGGCGTATAGGCGCGAGCCGGCCGGGTCGAGAGTGAAGGCGCGAAGGCCCTCGGCCGCCTTCTTCCAGCTGACCCCGCCGTCGTCACTCCGCCACAGGATCGACGGCCGGCCGGCGAGCACTCCATGATTGGGAACCAGGAACCCCTCCACCAGGAAGGTCAGGGCATAGACACTCTCCGGGTGAACGGCGTCGATCTCGATCTTCTGGACGTACCGTAGGGTCTTGCCATTACGCGATCGGCACGGCAAGACAGTCCGCCACGTCTTTCCGCGGTCGGCGCTGCGCTGGATGCCGCAACCGCTGGCAAAGAGCGTCCGCCGATCCGCGCGCACCAGGGTTTCGAGGTACTCCGTATAGGCAGCGTACGACCAGGTGCGGCCGCCGTCCTTGCTAAGCGCCACGGCATGGTCGCTGGCCGCGATCAGCCGGTTCGGATCGCTCGGATCGAGGTCGAGGTCTCTCACGTCGAAGGACGCCGGCAACCAGCTCCAGGTCCGGCCGCCGTTCGCCGAGAGATAGGCGAGGCCACCGACGCTCATCGCCATCTGCACCGGAGCGGCAGCCCTCCAGGAGACCCGCGCCGGCGGCGTGAAATCCAGCGGCGCCAAGAGCATGGCCTGCCAGGTGGCGCCGCCGTCGGGGCTGCGCCAGAGCGAAGCGGGAGTGCCGTCATAACCGAAAATCGAGGCGTAAACGATGTAGAGCGCGTGCGCCTCGGGATCGACGGCCAGCAGCGAGGCCGTATACGGAGGAGGGTCCGGCAGCTGGCGCCGCCGCCAGGTGGCGCCGTCGTCACGCGTGATCCACAGGTCATTCCCCTCATCGGCCACCCAGAGCGTGTGAGGCGCCCGCGGATCGGCCGTCAGGGCGACCACGTAGGACAGCTCGCCCCCGCCGCCCAGCACCGTCTCCCAGGTGGCTCCAGCGTCGGCGCTGCGCAGCAGAGTGTCCTCGTCGGTGGCAACGTAGACGGCGCTCGGGGTGACGGCGATCTCTGAGATCCCGCTGCCGTGCGACTGGTCCCAGGGGCCGGCAGAGGTGGTCCAGCTTCGTCCCCCATCGACGCTCTCGAGCAGCTTCACCGGCGCGTACTCGTCGGTGCCGACGACCGCGATGTAGACACCGCCGGCACCGGACGCTCCGGCGCCCATGGCCCTGAGCCAGTGACCCTGCGCAGCGTCATAGGCCACCTGCCAGGATGCTCCCCGGTCGCCGCTCGCCAGCAGACGGCCGGTGCCCTCTCCCTCGAGATCGTTCGCTTCGATGTAAAGGACTCCGCCTGACGCCGTCATCACGTTCGGGCTGTTCCCGCCCAGGGCAGCGGCGTAAGAGGCATCGGAGATCTGCGACCAGGAGGCGCCTCCATTCGTGGTGTGGAAGAACCCGTCCTGGGTCGCCGCCCACAGCCCGGCGGCTGCGCCGGGATCCGCCGCCAGCGCACTGACGCCAGAGCCTGCGAGCGGTCGCCCCATCCAGCTCCAGGCGGCCCCCTGGTCCATGCTCTCGTACACCCCACCCGCCGCCAGGCCGATCCAGACGACGCCGGGTGAGCCGGCATGGGTGACGATCGCCGTCACGTCACCCACGCCCGGTCCGACCGGCGTCCAGATCCCCGTGCCAGCCCATGCAGCCGAGCCACCGCTCGCCGCCGCCAGGATGGCGGCAGCGAGCGGGAAGACGGTGCGGCTGACACTGCTGGTCATGATCAGCTCGGCAAGAACTAAATCCTATCTCTACTTCACCGCGCAAGAAAGGACCCAGCGCCCTCAACCTCCCTCCTCACCTGCCGCGCCGGCGCAGCTCCTCAAATCAGCTTCTCGAGCTCTCCGATCCGGCGTTGTTGCCACTCGCCGAGGCGCTGAAGCCGGCGCAGCGGATCGGCAAAAGCGGCAGATGACGGACTCGAAGGGCGCGTTGAGAGGCTGGTTGCCGCTGATTACATCTTGCCATCAACAGCTGCGCGCATCATGATGTCACCATGCGCACGACTCTCACCTTGGATGCCGACGTCGCTGATCGGCTTCAGCGCGTGATGCGACGCAGCGGCAAGAGCCTCAAGGGCGTCGTGAACGAAGCCCTGAGAACCGGCCTGGGACTGATCGAGAAGCCCGTAGAGCCCTCGCCGTTCAGGATCCGCGCCTTCGTCGATGGTCTCCAGCCAGGTATCGACCCCGAGAGGATGAACCAGATGGCGGACGAGATCGAAGCCTTCCGAGTGGGCTCCCCTGGCTAGACTCCCGACGGTGGTAGCCACCATCCGCTGACGGGGACCTCGGTCACGACGGCAGGTCATCGGCCCAGGCGAGGTTGTCGGCGAGGACGTATTCAGTCCTCGATCCTCAGCGCAAGACAGCTATCATTTGTAAGTACTAACTGATTTTAAGGACAGGGCAGCGCGCTGGTGTCTTCGACCGATACGGCGGCCGTGCCGTTGGTCTTCGAGTACTTCTTCACCGCTCCGGTCCTCGTGTCCTGTCACCTGCACCGTATAAGCTGCTGAATCAGCCCCAGCTCGCGCGTGTCCAGCAAAGCGATTTGATTCCTGACCGCTCGTCGGCGGCCCCCTTGTCGATCAGCTTCGCCTTGTCGTCCCGGGAACACCGGCGCCGGTATTCGCGGCACGACGGTGACTCGATTCAGCTCGACAGGGAGTGGAGGATTCTCTTGAAGGGTCGTGTGAGCGATGGGAAATCAATACGCCAACCGCCGCGACCGGGCGTGAACACAACCGGTAAGACAAAGTAGCCGTATAACTTGAGGGGTGGATCTGGGAAGGAGTAAGCGAAGAATTTGCTATCGCGCCGGTTGACGAAGCGGGCGAGCCTCTTGCCAAGGTGACGATCTCCTGGCTGAGACAAAACCCAAAAGATGAGCGCATCAAAGTCCAACCGCGGGTCAAGCCAGGTTGCTGTCGCGGTGAACCGGAGATTGAGCAACGGATATTTGCCGCGTATCGAGTAGACCCGGAGAGTTGCTTCCTGGGGCCTGCGCTCCACATGAAATCCAACCTGGCGAAGTTCGTGCGATAACTGGTCGAGGGCAAGCGCACAGGCTTCCGAGCCGCGTGTATAGAGGCTCCCTGTCGCGCCTTGTATTGAGCGACCCACCATTCCATTGAGCTTGAGTGATTCGCCGAAGTCAGCCAGGATTCGTGCTGCATGACTTCCCTTGCGGTACATAGAATCTATAGCTGGCAACAGATCGAACCAGAGGAAGTGATCCCGATCCCTCGGGTGAACATAGCGCGGAAGTTGACAGAGCGCCGGGCAGCTATGCTGAATGTTGGAGACGAACACGAGATAGTCATTTGGCCGATGTCGGATAAGTCTGGCATGGCTCTTCATTTGCGAGATGCGAATCGGCGAATCGAGCTTGTTCTCGAAGTAGATGGTGCGAAGGTGACAGATCAGGCAAAGGTCAGGTCTGGAAAGCCTATGTCCCTGCTGGTACTCGTGCGCGACGAACTCGCAGCTCTCGAAGCGGCCGAAGTAGTCGGGTCTCCTACCTGAGAGGACCGCGATCCGGCTGGCGATCCTGTCTCCGAGATGAGGCAGCAGGCTGAGAACATAGGCGAGCCCATGGGAGAAGAGATCCTCCGCGCATTGGGACCGTGCGGTGAAGATGTTCGGCCTCATCGAAATAGCCTTGGCAGGCGCCGCCGGACCTGCCGATATCGGCTCGGCAGATGCGCTGTCCCCCGCGCGCGGTGCTCGGGCGCCATCCAGCATATGAGCCGGCCGCGGTTCTGCTTCGCCGATGTCCAAAGGCTATCCGCGCCTTCACCACCGCCGCAAGCCTATCGACCCATCGCTCTGCCTCTATGGACCGAGCGCGCCGCAATCGCGCCAGGATGCCCCAGGACCGACGATCGGCGCCAAAGGCGCGCAGCACAGCAGGGGGCAAGGTGAGATCGCTGCTGTGGGCGGCCCTGGGAGCGCCGGGCGCCGGCCGCACCGCGGGCGCCGGCCTTGGCTAACGATCGCGATTCGGGGAGAAGGGAACTCGCGGGGGCTGCTGCTCGCCGGCAGACCGGGCTGACGGTGGGCGGGGCGGGGCCTGTGCGGTCAGGTCAACTGAGTGGCTTCTTCTCAGAGACGCTATTGAAAGGCCACGCCCTTAACCAGCCATCATACGATAGTGTCCGGTATCTTTCGGTCAGTGAAGGGTTCTCCCATCGACGATACCGTTTCGTTGTGATATGAGACAAGCCAGTCGTATTTGGCTCTGATTGTCGCCTCAGTCGCCTTGTTGCGTGCCGTTATGATAGCATCTCTATGCTGACTTAGCCAGTACCAGCGGGTCTGAGAATAAGAGACCCCTGGTGAGCAAGCCGCAGCCGCGTCACTTAGACAGACACCAGCATAATCAAGAAAGTGAAACTTGATTCCACCCCGATCGTAGCAGCGGAATAACTCACGCATCGGATCTCCCGATGAATTGTACGCTGCGCGACCCGGATGGCGGTCAAGAAAATTATAGAGCCGCTCAGTTAATGCGAGAACAGGGACGATGGCGCTCTCCTCACGCTCGTATGCATAGACAAGGGCAGGGCTCACCAAGATATTTCCTTCGTGATACCAAAAGCCCAAGTCGACTCCTCCACGCAGAAATATGTTCTGTGTAACGCAAAAGCCTTGGGCGAATGCCAACCTCGAAAGATGGCGCACAAATAGATCAAAGGAACCCTCAATCCGACTAGACGACGATTCCCCAGGAAGGCTTATGACTAAACAATCTGAGAACGCTAGCACCTCCTCGCCTGTAACTTCTCGCCTTTGCGCAGTCAGCTCATTCACGATTCCGTGGCCGAAGGTCTGGTGTACCAAGCCCACATCAAGCATCAACTCTTCTAGCTTATCAGCTGACCAATCGGCGGCCTTTGCTCTCTCCCTAAAGCCAAGCATGTCAATGTATGCAATCACGCCCGCGCCGGTTGCCATAGCTGCCCTTTAGATGAATCGCCAACGGCTGGGATCAGCCTTGCCGCAGGCTTCGAATAGCAATCGAGCGCACTCGCATCAGAGGCCTGTCTGGTCGTTCCCCTGTGACCAGCTCGTCTGCCTGCATGGAGCGTGCGCTCGCCACGTGCAGGGCATCCATTGCATTGAGCCCTGCGCCGGCAGCCTCCTCCATGGCGCTTGTCGTCAGCTCCTCCGAGACGGTGGGCCACGAGGTGACGGCGGCGAAGAAGGTCCTGTAGAACTCCACCTCTTCCTGGCGCCGTCCGAATTGGGCTTTCGGCAGAACTTCGAGCTCCACAAAGGGGCTCGATGCGAACGTCCTCTCAGGATCGTCCAGGATTGAGAGCGCCTGCACTGCAAGATCGCCGCGTCCCGTGGCAGCCGCGATCAGGACGTCGCTGTCGACGAACGTCAGCCGACCCATCAGGAGGCGTCCTGGGGGCCACGTCGATCGCCGAGCCGTGCGTCGATCTCATCCCATGAGAGGAGGTGGCATCCTTGGGCGATATTGCGCTGCCGGATTTCCCACAATTGCCGCCCCAGTGCGGTACGGGGGGTGAACATGTCCTTCTCTTCGACGCGGGGTGATTCCTGCACTTGCTTTCCCATTCCAGCCTCCGATTCCCCTCTCGCGGAGCGGTGTCGAGACGCCATTCGCATTGTCTCTCAGATTCAGCCGGAAGAGGAATCGCGTCTTGCCGATACACAGCCGAAGTTGTCCTCAATGGACTTCGGGTGCCACGCTAACTTGCTGTTTTTGTTGGGGTTACGATGGTGGAGCCGAACGGGATCGAACCGTCGACCTCTTGAATGCCATTCAAGCGCTCTCCCAACTGAGCTACGGCCCCACTGAGGCGGGAGAGTCTAGCGGCCCGGGGTGGGGGGTGTCAAACCTCTAGGACCGCGCCGATGGGTGCGGGAAGGGGGGTGACCGCGGGGCCCTCTGGGAGCGCGGCGTGGTTCGACTCACTCACGTCACCCGCCGCGCGGCGGGAATAGCCGGTGGCCAGCTCGGGGAGACGCCGGGCGATCTCGGCTCGCAGGGAGTCGATGCCCTCGCCGGTGAGGGCGGAGACCCGGAGGCCTTCGCCGTCCTGGGCGGCGGATCGCGGTAGGGCGGCGATGCGGTCGCACTTGTTGAAGACGGTGACCACCCGTTGGCGCTCGACTCCGAGCTCGTCCAGGACCTCGTCGGCGACTCGCATCTGGTCATGCCATTGGGGGTGGCTGCGGTCGACGACGTGCAGGACCAGGTCGGCGGCGGTGATCTCGCCGAGGGTGCTGCGGAAGGAGGAGACGAGGTGATGCGGGAGCTTGCGGATGAAACCGACGGTGTCGGCGAAGACGGCGCTCCGGCCCGGGCCGGCGTTGGAGCCGTTGGCGCCGGCTGAGGCGCCGGATTCGCCCGCTCCGACCGCGGCGCCGGTGGGCTCGTTGCCGGCAGAGCCTTGCGTGCCGTGGGCGCCGTTCGTGCCTAGGCTGCCACGGCGGAGCTTGGCGTCTAGGGTGGCGAAGAGGCGGTCCTCGGCGAGGGTGTCGGCGGCGGTCAGGCGGTTGAAGAGGGTCGACTTGCCGGCGTTGGTGTAGCCGGTGAGGGCGACGACCGGCACGCCTCGCCGGCCGTGGCGCTGGACGCCGCGGGTGCGGTCGATGCGGGCGAGGTCCTCCTCGAGGCGGCGGATGCGGGTGCGCAGCACGCGCCGGTCCTGCTCGAGCTGCTTCTCGCCCTCGCCGCCGCGGGTGCCTTTGCCGCCGGCCTGGCGGGAGAGGTGGGACCAGCGCTTGGTGAGGCGAGGCAGGAGGTAGTTGAGCCGCGCCAGCTCCACCTGGGTGCGCGCCTCGCGGCTCTTCGCCCGCTGGTCGAAGATGTCCAGGATCAGGCCGCTGCGGTCGAGGATCGCCAGGTCGGTCGCTTCCTCGAGCGCCTTCACCTGGCCGGCGCTCAGGTCGTCGTCGAACAGCAGCAGGCTGGCGTCGAGCTCGGTGGCCGCGGCGGCGATCTCCGCCGCCTTGCCCTTGCCGATGAAGGTGGCGGCATCCGGCGCCTGGCGAGCCTGCACCGCCCGCCCCACCACCCGGTACCCGGCGGAATCGGCGAGCTGCGCGAGCTCGTCGAGGTGTTCCTCGACGATCTGGCCGGCGGCGGCGGCGCCGTGCTGGCCCTTCAGGATCACCCCGACCAGGAAGACCCGGCGGGACTTCGAACGTTGGCTGTTGTCTGGCGATGGCAAGGTGTTCAGGGCCTTCTCGGGGGAGTCCTGCGGTATTCTAACCCTACCGACCCTACACGGGCCACCCGCGAGGACGATCCGCGAGCGCACCATGGTAAGAGATCCCGCACCAGAACAACAGCCCGGAGCCGACGCGCATTCCACGCCGGCCGGGGCCTCTGCCGCGGTGGACACCCCGTCGCCTGGCCTCGGCGGCCTCGGCGGCCTCGGCGGCCTCAGCAGCCTGGGCAGGCAGGCCCGCTGGATCGCTGCCGTGATCACTCTGCTGGGGCTCGGGGTGCTGCTCTGGCCGCGCGGCGGCGACAGCACGACGGCGGCGCCCGCCGGCTTCCTGCTCGACGCCGGCGGGCGGGCGGCGACCCTCGGATCGCGCCTGGCGCCGGTGACGCTGGTGCACTTCTGGGCCACCTGGTGCCCGCCGTGCATCGAGGAGACGCCGGCGCTCGACCGCCTGGTCCGCGACTTCGGCGGCGACCGCAACTTCGCCGTGCTGCGCGTCGCGGTGGCCGACTCGAGCTCGCGGGTGGAGGCGTTCCTCGGCGCGGGCGCTCCCGGCGTGCTCTACGACCCGCAGTGGGAGGTGGCCCATCGTTACGGCACCGACCAGCTGCCGGAGACCTACCTGGTGGTCGGCGGCCGCATCGTCGAGAAGTTCATCGGCGAGGTCGACTGGGACGATCCGGCGGTGCGGCAGAAGATCGCCGCCCGCCTGCCGCACGGCGGCGCCGGCGGCACCTCCGGCATGACGGGCTCCTCGTGAACGAGCTCGCCGAGATCGGGCTCAAGATCTCCCTCTCGGCCCTCCTCGCCGGCGCGGTGGGCGCCGAGCGCGAATGGACCGGCAAGTGGGCCGGCTTGCGCACCCACATGCTGATGGCCGTCGGCGCCACCCTGCTGACGCATCTCTCGTTGCAGGCGGGGCCCGGCGGCGGCCCCGGCACCGGGAGCGGCACCTGGGACGGCGGCCGCATCGCGGCGCAGATCGTCACCGGCGTCGGCTTCATCGGCGGCGGCACGATCCTGCAGTCGCGCGGCGCCGTGCACGGCCTCACCACGGCCGCCGGCCTGTGGGTGGCGGCGGCGATCGGCATCGCGATCGGGTTCTCCGACTACGTCGCCGGCATCGTCACCACCGTGGCGCTGCTGATCATCCTCACCGCCCTGCGGCCCTTCGAGCGCCTCCTGCAACGCGGCCACCTGCGCACCGTCGTGCTGCAGCTCGAGAAGGGCCAGAAGGTGTCGCAGGTGATGGAGTGCATCGAGGAGAGCGCGGTCGAGACCGAGGGGATCGAGGTCTCCCGGCGCGGTCCGCAGCCTGCCTTGATCGTCAAGCTGCGGGGCCTCGAAGGAGACGCCCGGCGCCTCGTCGAGCACGCCAACCTGCACGGCATCCGCGCCCTCGACGAGACCGAGCCGAAGCGGCCGCCGTTCCCCTGATCCCCCGGCGCGGGCTCAGAAGTGGAAGGACAGCCCGCCGTGGGCCATGGCGTAGATGTGGGCGTTACGGATGTCGATGTAATGCCCCGAGAGCTCGAGCACGACGCTGAAGCGCTTGCTCGCCTTGAAGTCGCCGGTAAGCCCGAGCACGCCGCCGGCGACCGTCTTGCTCGCCGAGGCGCCGGTGAAGGCGTCGTTGCCCCCCAGGCGATAGGCGCCCAGGCCGATGTAGACCCCCGAGTCGTAGTAGCTCTCCTCGAACATGTACTGGCCGGAGAGCGTGACGTAGGAGAGGTCGGCGCCCACCCGCGTGCCGAAGAGAGTGTCCTTGCCGCCCAGCGCCAGGTGGCCGAAGCGCAGGCCGAGGAAGGTGCGCGGCTCGGTGAGCGCCAGCGCCTCGACCTGCCAGGTGGCGTTGCTGAAGTCGCGGCTGCCGGGCTTCACGTCGACCGAGCCGCCGACGCCGCCCATCACGCCCACGCTCCAGTTGTAGAGATCCTGCGCCGACGCCGCCGCGGGCAGCGCCAGGGTAGCCAGCGCCGCGAGCAGCGCCATGCAGAGCTCGCGGGCGGCCCGGGAGGCGGGCCGAGGCCGCCGGTCGGGCAGGTGGACCAGGGGCGAACGACGGTGGCGCATCAAGGGCAGGCCTCCTTTAGGCGTTCATGCAGTGCCTTGCGCACCCGGAAGGCGGCAGGGCAGACGGCGAGGAGTATACAGGCGACAGCGCGGCGGCCGCCCCTCTCGGCAACCGCCGCCGCCGCCGCGCCCGGCGCTCCTACCACAGCCCGCCCGCGCCGCGGCCGTTGCCGGTCGTGCCGGCGCCCGTCTCGGCGGCCGTGTCCGCTTCCGCCGCCTCCGCCGCCGCCCTGCCGCCGCTCACCGAGAACACCCGCCCGAGGATCGCTGTCGGAGCATTCATGGCCACCACGAAGCCCCCCGCGCCGAGGATGGCGAGTGCCGGCCGCAGCGCCGCGAAGTTCCCCGGACCGGCGTTGTAGACCGTGAACTCGTCGGACAGAGGCGTGCCGTTGGCGCCGAAGCGGCGTCCCCGGACGTTCTGGAGGCCGCCGGGATTGCCTTCCCAGACGGCGACGAAGTTGCCGGAGGAGTCGGCCGCGAGCGCCGGGTTCTTCTGGTCCCCGTCGAGCTGCTGGTTCAGCACGAAGGGAGCGCCCACCGCGCGGCCGAGCCGCGTGAAGCGCCGCACCACGATGTCACTGCCCGAGACCGCCGGCGCCTGGGCGGTCTGCCAGGCCACCGCGTAGGTGTTGCCGCGGCCGCAGGCGATGGCCACCGACGACTCGACGTCCGCCGCCGGCGCCACCACCTGCTCCGGGCCGATCGGCACACCGGCGGGGGACAGCCGGCGGACGACCACGCCGACCGGGCTGGGCTGGAACGGCAACAGCTCGTCGGTGAACGTCCAGGCGGCATGGACGCGGCCGGTCGAGCTGACGCAGAGGCTCGGGCGGTCGCTGAGCGCGGCGCTGGTGCTCAGCTGCACCGCCGGTCCGGTCGGGGCGCCGGTCCCGTCGAAGCCGCGGGCCATCACCCGCGGGCCCGGGGAGTCAGCGGCGGTGACCACGGACACCCAGGCGACCACGAAGCCGCCCCCCGGCGCCGCGGCGATCGCCGGCTTGAGGTCCGACGGCGTGGCCAGCGACCCGGCGTCCGCGGCAACCTCGATCTCGCTGCCAAGCGCGTTGCCCCGGGGGTCGAAGCGTTGCGCCAGGATGACGCTCTGGCCGTCCGCCAGGCTGGCCCACGTCACCACGAAGTTGCCCTGCGAATCGGCGACCGAGGCGCCGTCGAACTGCGGTGGATCTCCGGGAGCGCCGGGCGCGACCTCGAAAGCGTCGCCGAGCGGCGTGTGCGCGGCGTTGAAGGCGCGGCTGAAGACGCCGTCGCTGACCACGTCCCTGATCTCGTTCCACGTCCCCAGGAAGTCGCCGGCGGCGTTGCCGGCCACCGTCGGATTGCGCGGCGAGCAGACGAAGCAGCTGCTGATGAGGAACACGTGGCTGGGCGTCGGCTGGGCCTGGGTGGCGGCCGGAGCGACGGTCGCCATGCCGAGCGCGAGCGTGCCGGCCGCCAGGTGCAAAGGAAGCTTGCGGCTGATCATTTCAGTCCTCCATCGGTCGAAGTCCTACGTTCTCGTGTGCGGCTGGCGGCCAACCTCTGACACTCATTTACGGAAGCGGCGCGGCGGCCGTTTGTCCCGCCGCCGGTTGCCGATGCCCCAGGCCGGGTGTCTAAACGCTGCAGAGGAGGCCCGCCGATGCCCACGCGGATGACCGTGCCGCCGCCGATGCCGATGCCGACCATGCCGCCCGTGCCGCCCGTGCCGCTCATGCCGCTCATGCCGCTCATGCCGCAGACCGCGCGCGGGCCGCTCTCCCGCGCACGGCGGCTGGCGGGCGACCCGCGGCACTACCAGATCCTGGTCCTCGCCGCGCTGCTGGTGTACGGGCTGCTTCGCCTCGACCTCGAGGTGCGCGCCGGCCAGGCCCTGGCCATGGGGGCGGCGGCGCTGCTGACCCAGCTCGGCTGCACGCGGCTCGCGCGGCACGGCCGGGCACTCGGCGGCGTCCGCGACGTCCGCGATGTCCGCGATGTCCGCCAGGTGGCGGCGCCGCCGCGCTTCGATCCCAGGAGCGCCTGCATCTCGGCGCTGTCTCTCTGCCTGCTGCTGCGCACCGACCGGCTCTGGCTCGCGGTGACCGCCGCGGTGCTGGCCATCGCCGGCAAGTTCTTCCTCCGGGTGGGCGGCAAGCACCTCTGGAACCCCACCAACTTCGGCCTGGTGGTGACGATGACCGCCAGCCGCGGCCAGGTCTGGGTCTCCCCCGGGCAGTGGGGAAGCGCGGCGCTCTTCGGGTTCCTGGTGCTCTGCCTGGGCGGGCTGGTGGTCAACCGCGCGGCGCGCGCCGACGTCACCTGGGCCTTCCTCGCGGCTTACGGGTCGCTCCTGCTCGGCCGCGCCTGGTGGCTGGGACAGCCGGCGGCGATCCCGCTGCACCAGGTCGCGAGCGGCGCCTTCCTGATCTTCGCCTTCTTCATGATCTCGGACCCCAAGACCACTCCCGACTCGCGTGCCGGCCGCATCCTGTTCGCCGTGCTGGTGGCCGCGGGCGCCGCGTGGGCGCAGTTCGCGCTCTACCGGCCCACCGGCCTCCTGCTCTCCCTGGCTTGCCTGGCGCCGCTGGTGCCGCTGCTCGATCGGCTCCTCCCCGGCGCCACCTACCGCTGGCCGCGGCCAGCCCTGCTGCCCCCCGAAAGGAGCCTTGCATGAACCGCCCCGAGTCCATGCCTTCCCCTTCGCACCTGCCCCGCCGCGGCCTGGCGCCGGCGCTGGCGCTGGCCCTGCTGCTTGCGGGCGACGCCGGCGCCGCGCACGCCTTCTGCGGCTTCTACGTGGCCAAGGCCGACACCCAGCTCTACAACCGCGCCTCGCAGGTGGTCCTGGTGCGGGACGGCGATCGCACGGTGATGACCATGGCCAACGACTTCAAGGGAGAGCCCAAGGAGTTCGCGGTGGTCATCCCGGTGCCGGTGCTGCTGCAGCGCGGGCAGATCCACGTCGCCGACAAGGCGCTGATCGACCACCTCGACGCCTGGTCGGCGCCGCGCCTGGTCGAGTACTTCGATCCCGACCCCTGCGAGAGGTGGATCCCGGCACCCGCGATGCGCATGGGGGAGCCCCAACCGCCCGCCCCCGTGGCAGCGCCCGCCGGGCGCGCCCGCAGCCTGGGGGTGAAGATCGAGGCCTCCTACACGGTCGGCGAGTACGACATCCTGATCCTCTCGGCGCGCCAGAGCGACGGCCTCGAGACCTGGCTGCGCGAGAACGGCTACCAGGTGCCGGCGGGCGCCTCGCGCGTGCTCGGCGGCTACATCAAGCAGGGGCTGCACTTCTTCGTCGCCAAGGTGAACCTCGAGCAGCGCTCGAAGCTCGGCTTCGGCTACCTGCGGCCGCTGCAGGTCGCCTACGAGTCGCCGCGCTTCATGCTCCCCATCCGCCTGGGCATGGTCAACGCCGCCGGCCCGCAGGAGCTGTTCCTCTACGCCTTGACCCGCGGCGGCCGCGTCGAGACCACCAACTACCGCACCGTCAAGCTCCCCACCGGCGAGGAGGTGCCGCTGTTCGTCAAGGGCGAGTTCGGGAAGTTCTACAAGGCGATGTTCGACCAGCAGGTGAAGCGCGACGAGATGCGCACGGTGTTCCTCGAGTACGCCTGGGACATGGCGTCGTGCGACCCCTGCGCCGCCGAGCCGCTGTCGCCGCAAGAGCTGCGCGGCCTCGGGGTCTTCTGGCTCGACAGCGCCGCCGACGTGTTCCTCACCCGCCTCCACCTGCGCTACGACTCGCCCCACTTCCCCGAGGACCTCGTCTTCCAGGAGACCGGCGACCGCGACAGCTTCCAGGGCCGCTACGTGCTGCGCCATGCCTGGAAGGGCGGCGTCACTTGCGAGGCGGCCGCCGGGTACCGGCGCGAGCTGCGGCGGCGGTGGGACCACGAAGCCCGCAACGTCGCCGAGCTCACCGGCTGGAGCCTGGACGACGTCCGCCGCCGGATGACGCTCGAGGCCGGCACCCCCGCCGGGGTACGGGCCAACGAACCCTGGTGGGAGAGGTTGTGGAACCAGCGATGAGGGTGTGCGCCGGCTCCCGCCGGCCGGATGCCCCCGCCGCGGCGCGGACCGTGAGGGTCCGCGCCCGCGCGTCCTCCCCTCAGTGCATGGCGGTGCCGAGCGCCCGCTGCAGGTGCTCGGCGCGCTCCCGGCGAATGGCCTCGAACTCCTCCCGCTGCCGGGGCGTGAGGATCTGCGCGATGCGGTTCTCCCCCTGCTCGATCACCGCGAGGACGCGCGGCCTCACCTCCCGCCAGATCGCCTGGGTCTCGCGGTGGGTCTCGGCGAGGATGGGTTCGAGCTGGCGCTGCTGGTCGGCGGTGAGGTCGAGCCGGCGCGTCAGCTCGCTCGCCACGATTCGATGCCCCATGCCGAGGTGACCGATCGGACCACCCTGGTGGCCCGGGCCGGCCGCCATGCCCCAGGGGTGATGGCGGCGCACCAGCTCGGCGCCGAGCGCGCCGACCACCACGCCGACCAGGAACAGCGCCACCACGCCGGCCAGGGCCGAGGAGCGCTTCATCGCCGCCTCACGGCCACACCTCGGGAGACAGGGAGGACCAGGCGAGCAGCTGCTCGGAGCTGGGCGGCTCGTCGAGCAGCGGCGACGCCGGCGGGGTGGGCGGCGGCGACGCCGGCATCGACAGCCCCAGCCAGGCCAGCGCGAGCGCCAGGCCCAGCGCCGCCGGCAGCGCCCGGAAGGCGGCCCAGCCGATCAGCTCCGAAGGCCGCGCGATGCGGGCCAGGACGCGCGCCGGGAAGTAGGGATCGGGCTCGATCGCCGGCGACGGCCGCGGGCCGGCCAGCGCCTGCCGCGCCAGCTCGAGGCGGCGCGCGAAGGCGGCGCAGTCCGGGCACGACGCCA
>Ga0307477_10000098_pt1:0-5000 | contig 127661 bp, 91 predicted proteins | sample atmos_gasesECM2C_FD_203316 | JGI IMG/M metagenome (GOLD analysis project Ga0307477, IMG submission 203316) | Hardwood forest soil microbial communities from Morgan-Monroe State Forest, Indiana, United States - atmos_gasesECM2C_515 | ecosystem: Environmental > Terrestrial > Soil >... | reverse complement strand
GGATCAAACCATTCGTCGATTCCGGGCGCGAGATGAACGTGCCGGCGCGGCTGGCGGCCGGCGAGAGGCTGTACCGTGACATCGTCTTCTACTACGGCCCCGCCGGGCCCTGGCTTCAGGCGCTGGTGCTGCGCGCGTCGGGCGGCGCCGCCCGGCTTGCCGGCCGGCCGCGGAGCCTGTCCCCTGGCGCGGCGCCTGGCGCGGCGCTCGCTGCCGGTCCTTCCTGGCTGCCGCTCGAGATCGCCTGCCTGGCGCTCGCCGCCGCGATCCTGTTCCTGCTCTACCGGCTGGCTGCCGCCGCCGGCGGGCCTCGCTCGGCGCTTGCCGCCACGGCCCTCGCCGCCGCCTTCTGTCTCGGCGCGCCGCACGGCGGCGCGTTCATCTTTCCCTACTCCGCCTCGAGCCTCTACGCGCTTGCGGGCGCCCTGCTGGCGCTCACCGCCAGCCTGGGGCAGCCAGGCTGGCGGCGCCGCGCCCTGGTGGCCGCCGGCCTCGCCCTCGCTCTCACCGCGCGCGCCGAGATCGGCGCCGCTACCGCGCTGATCCTGCTGATCGCCACCGTGCGCTTCCGGCCCGGCCTCTCGCCGGGGCCGGCCCCGGGCATCGCCGATCGAGCCGGTGCGTCAACGGGCGCCGCGCCGCAGGGCGCGCCAAGCCGGGACGCGCCGTCCGCCACGCCACGCACGGCCGCACCCCCCCTGACGGCCGAGGTCCTGGCGGGCATCGCCGACCTGTCGCTCGGCGCCGCCGCGGCGCTCGCGATCTATGCCGCGGCCTTCGCCGGCGTCTCCTGGCACCTGCTGCTGGCACAGGGCCCGCTCACCCACGCGCTCGCCATGCCGCCGGAATGGAAGGAGCTCTATGGCTCCGTCTCCGGGCTGGGGCGTCTCGACCGCTCGTTGCCCGTGCTTGCCTGGGGCCTGGCCCTCGACGCGCTCGCCCTGCTGGTCTGCGCATGGCCCGGCCGCGCGAGCTTCCTGGCCGGGAGGTCCCCGGCCGTCCGGCCCGCTGCACCCGCTGCGCCCACGGCGCCCGCGGCGCCCTCCGCCTGGCCCGCTGCCCGGGCGCGCCTGCTGCCGCGTCTCGTCTTCGCCGCCGCCGTCGTCGCCGGCGTCGCCGCCTTCGCCTGGTGGGGCGGCCCGCTGCGATGGCCCTGGGGCCGCATCGCCGACGACCTGCCGCCGGCGCTCTTCCCGCTGCCCCTGGTTGCCGCCGCCGCCGCCCTCGTCGCGCTGCGCCGGCCGCTGGCGGACCGCGGGCGCGCCCGCTTCATGCTCTTCGCCCTGGCCGCCGCCCTGGGCTCCCGGGTGGTGCTCGGCTGCAAGATCGGCCCGGAGATGTCCGCCTACTGCGCCTTGCCGCTGCCGCTGCTGCTGGCCACGGCCGGCGTGCTCGGCACGGACCTCCTGGCGCCCCGGCTTCGCGACCCCGGCGGCTTCCGCTTCCGCTTCGCGGCGCTGGCCGTGGCTCTCGCCGGCCTCTATCTCTGCCGGCTCGGCGCACTCGCCTGGGGGCCGCACATCGTCGACCTCGACACGCCCGGCGGCAGCCTGCGCCTGCCCTGGAAAGAGGCCAACGCGATCGCCGGCACGCTGGACTATCTCGCCGGCCGCGCCCGCCCCGGCGACCGGTTGGCGAGCTTCCCGGAGGCCGGCTTCTTCAACTTCGTCACCGGCCTCCCGAATCCCATGCGGGAGGAGGAGATCTTCCCCGGGGTCCTCGGCGGCGGCCGCGAAGCCGAGGCCACCGCGCGCCTGCTCGCCAGCCGCCCCCGCTTCGTGCTGCTCGCCAATCGCCCGACCCCCGAGTTCGGTCCCCGCGCCTTCGGCGACGACTACGCGACGAGCCTCTGGTCCGCGGTCGAAGACCACTACTCCCTCGCCGCGACCTTCGGCAACGCCGCCGAGGGCGCCCCGATCGGCGCCCGCCGCTTCTTCATCCGGATCTACGAACCCGATCCCTGGCCCGCCCGCAGATAGACGAGCCGCCGGCGCTGGCCAAGATCGGCCGCGGGCGCGCGATGGCTCAGGGAGCTGACGGTGGCAGGAAGACCAGGCGCCGCCCCCGGATCTCCCAGCGGCCGGTGAGCAGGCGGCGCATCGCCTCGGGGTAGGCGAGGTGCTCCTGCTCGAGGATGCGGGCGGCGAGCGTCTCGGCGGTGTCGCCGTCGAGCACCTCGACCGCGCGCTGAACGACGATCGGACCGCTGTCGAGCCCGGCGTCGACCAGGTGGACGGTGCAGCCGGTGATCCTGACGCCATGCGCCAGCGCCTGGGCCTGGGCGTCGAGGCCGGGGAAGGCGGGCAGCAGGCTGGGATGGATGTTGACGACGCGGTGCGGGAAGGCCGCCAGGAAGTCCGGCGACAGCAGCCGCATGTAGCCGGCCAGGCAGACCCACTCGACGCCCGCATCGCGCAGGGCGCCGACCAGCTTGGCCTCGTGGCTGGCGCGGTCGGGCTCGCCGCGATGGGGGAAGACCGCCACCGGCAGGCCGCGCTCGCGCGCCCGCTCGAGCCCGGGGGCGGAGGCGGAGTTGCCGGCCACCAGCGCGATCTCGGCCGGCAGCTCGCCGCGCCGCACGGCGTCGTGGAGCGCCAGGAAATTGCTGCCGCGGCCCGAGAGCAGGACGCCGAGCCGGGTCACGCGTCGCCGTCCGCTGGGTAGTTGCCCATCGGTCTGGACCGACCCCGAGCGATGAAGGTGGGCGTGGTGCCCCCTTCCCCCCCGGAGGGGAGGGAAGGGGGTTGGGGGGATGCGAGGGGCGATCCGATAGACGCTGGTAAGTTGCGCGACACGTCTGAGCTCCGAAGGCGCTACGGGTAGAACCGGGCAGGCGGGTCCTCTTCTTAGCCCTCACCGTCCGCGGAGGTCTCGGCCGCGGGCGGGGCAGGATCGGGGTCGAGCCCGGGCTGCGCCGCGCCGGGCGGCGGGCCGAGGTCGTAGACCACGCCGGAGCCGCCTTCCTGCACCGTGCCGATCACCGACGACCGCTGCCCGGACCGGCGCAGCTCGCCCAGCACCTCGCCCAAACCCGCGGGGTCCACCACCAGCACCATGCCGAGCCCCATGTTGAAGACGCGGAACATCTCCTCCGTCTCGACGCCCCCCTGCTCCTGCAGGAAGTGGAAGATCTCCGGCACCTCCCAGCTGCCGACCCGGACCTCGGCGTGCAGGCCCGGCGGCAGCACCCGCGGCAGGTTGTCGGTCAGGCCGCCGCCGGTGACGTGGGCCAGGGCGCGCATGGCCGGGTGCCGCAGCAGCGGCGCGAGCGGCGCGAGGTACGAGAGGTGGGGGGCGAGCAGCGCCTCGCCGACCCGCTGCTCCCGCGCCCACGGGGCATGGTCGTCGATCCCGAGCCGCAGCTGTTCGAAGACGATGCGGCGGGCCAAGGAATAGCCATTGGTGTGCAAGCCCGCCGAGGGCAGCCCGACGAGCACGCTGCCGGCGGCCACGCGCGAGCCGTCCAGCACGTGCGGCCTGTCCACCAGCCCGACGATGAAGCCGACCAGCTCGTAGTCGCCCGGCTGGTAGAACCCCGGCATCTCCGCCGTCTCGCCGCCGAGCAGCGCGCAGCCGTTCAGCCGGCAGCCGTCGGCGACGCCGCGCACCAGCTCGACCATCCGGTCGGGCTCGAGCGCGCCGGCGCCGAGATAGTCGAGAAAGAACAGCGGCAGCGCTCCCTGCACCAGGATGTCGTTGACGCAGTGATTGACCAGGTCGCGCCCCACCGTCGAGTAGTCGCCGGCGAGCCGGGCCACCATCAGCTTGGTGCCCACGCCGTCGGCCGAGGCGACCAGGACCGGCTCCCGCAGGCCCGCGAGCTCCGGCCGGAACAAGCCGCCGAAGCTGCCGATCTCGGTCAAGACGCCGGGCGTGAACGTCGCCCGCGCCAGCTCCTTGACGCGCGCCAGCCCTCTCTCCTGGGCGTCGATGTCGACGCCAGCCGACTTGTAGGCGGTGGTCTTGCCAGGGTCGGTCATCTCGTCGGCGGGGTGGTGGGTCGGCGGCATCTTAGCGGATCTCATCGCGGTTTCGGCGTAACATCGGCGCGCCTTCGCGCACGAGGCGCAGCGGCGCGCGGCACCGGCCAGTCATGACTCCTCCGCACCCGTTCCGGCTCTTCGGCCCCTCGCACCTGGCCGTGCTGGGAGCCACCGCCGCCGTCACCGCCGGACTGGTGATGCTGGCGCGCCGCTCCCGGCCTCTCGCCGGCGCGCCGCAGGCCCGCGCCGGCACCCGCGCCGGCACCGGCGGCTCCGGCGACGCCGCCCCCCTCACCGGCCTCCCTCGCGCCATCGCCTGGTGCCTGGCCGCGGTGCTGCTCCTCGACGAGATCGTGATCGCGGCGCTCGCAGCCCACGCCGACCCGGCGAACTTCAAGGACCACCTGCCGTTCCAGCTCTGCGACTGGGTCATCGTGGCCTGCGCCGCCGCGTTGGTCTGGCGGCACCGAACGGCGTACGAGCTGGCCTACTTCTGGGGCCTCAGCGGCACCTTGCAGGCGCTCCTCACCCCCGACCTCGCCGAGGACTTCCCGAGCCTGCACTTCATCACCTTCCAGCTCCTGCACGCCAGCGTGGTCGTCGCCGTTCTCTATCTCACCCTCGGCCTCGGCATGCGGCCGCGGCCGCGCTCGATCCTGCGCGCCTGGCTCTGGCTGCAAGCCTACGTGGCGGTGACCGCGTTGATCGACCGGCTGCTCGCTTCCAACTACGGATACCTGCTGCGCAAGCCGGCGCAAGCGAGCCTCTACGATTACCTCGGCCCGTGGCCGTACTACCTGCTCAGCCTCGAAGCGCTGTCGCTGGTGCTCTTCCTGGCCTGTTACGCCCCCTTCGCGGTCCTCGACCGGCTGCGCCGCGGCGAGGGATCGCCGATCCCGGTCGAGCCCTGACGGCCGCCGCGCCGGGTAGTGGGTCAATTTCCCTCGGCGTCCCTTTGGGCGAGGGGGCCGAGACTGCGGGGCCGGGGAACTTTAGCCCCTCGCCCAAAGGGACGCC
>Ga0307477_10000097_pt1 | contig 128454 bp, 118 predicted proteins | sample atmos_gasesECM2C_FD_203316 | JGI IMG/M metagenome (GOLD analysis project Ga0307477, IMG submission 203316) | Hardwood forest soil microbial communities from Morgan-Monroe State Forest, Indiana, United States - atmos_gasesECM2C_515 | ecosystem: Environmental > Terrestrial > Soil > Temperate... | reverse complement strand
TATATGTTCAGGACGAGTGGAAAGTCTTTCAGGCGTTAACCGTCAATTACGGCGTTCGCTTCGACGATTACGAAGCCTTCAGCAGCGGCAGTCAGGTCAGCCCGCGCATCAATGCGGTATGGCAAATCCTCGAAGGCACGGCTCTCCACGCCGGATATTCACGCTATTTCACGCCACCGCCATTCGAGCTTGTTGGAACGGAATCGGTAAACAAATTTGCCAATACAACGGCTGCGCCTGCAGTAACGCAGGCCGATACTCCGCAAGCGGAGAGAGCCAATTATTTCGATGCCGGCGTCAATCAGATCATCGTCACCGGACTGACGGCGGGCATCGACACCTACTACAAATTATCGCACGATCTAATCGACGAGGGCCAGTTTGGCGCGCCAATCATTTTGACGCCCTTCAATTACCGGGACGGCAAACAATACGGGATCGAATTCACTGCCAATTACAGCAGCAGCAATTTCAATGCCTACGCCAATTTGGCGCTACAGCACGCAATCGGCAAGGATATCGTCTCAAGCCAATTCAATTTCTCGCAAGACGATCTCGACTACATTTCGACGCATTATATCGATCTCGATCATGAGCAGCATTTCACGGCGTCGGGCGGTGCTTCCTATCTATGGGACCACACTTTGTTCAGCGCCGATGTGCTATTCGGCTCGGGCTTGCGCGCGACGCCGCCTGGCGGTCCGCCCAATGGCGCTCATCTGCCTTATTACACGCAGGTCAACCTCGGCGTTCAACAGACATTCGATCTGCCGGCGCTTGGTGCGCTCATTGCACGCTTCGACGTGATCAATGTGGCGGACGAGAAATACGAGATCCGCAACGGCACCGGGATCGGCGTTGGCGCGCCGCAATGGGGACCGCGGCGCGGATTCTTTGGCGGGCTGACAAAGACGTTTTGAGGCTCTGGAGCCTGCTGCAATCGAAAAGCCCCTCTCACATGAAGCGAGGTTTCATTCAAACCGGTGGTGCCGGCCATCTCTATTGTTTTGCTATCAATTGATGGCGGCGCCGATTGCGGCTCGCCTTATGAAAGAAGGCCCGGCATTAACGCGGGCCTTCTTTTTTGCTTCGCTCAGGGCACTCCCCGGGGGCGCCGGGTTGTCAGTGACAAATCCCTATGGTTGCCGTAGAAATATCGCAAAGCCTGTCTGCGAGAGTACTGCACCGTGAACGGACGCTCACGAATGAGGGCAGTCGCGACCCGCCGGTCACACCCGATCTGGCAAAGGGTTTTGCTTTACACGTTTGTGGCCTTCTTTGCGCTGCAAAGCGTCATCATGCAAAGCCATTTACATGGAGTGGCGAATGGGTCCGCGGTTGCGGAGAAATTCGTCTCCGGATCGAAAATCGCGAATTCGGAAACGCCGCGCGATAACAAATATCCAGCCAATGACGACCCCGCGAATTGTCCGATCTGTCAAGCCATTGCCTTGGCTGGCCATTTTGTCGCGCCGAGCGCCGTATCGCCGATCCTTCCCCATGAGGAAATCGCTGCTGCTGCGCCGCCGCCGGCGTTGTTCCTGATCCGGAATCCCGTTTCCCACACTTGGCGCGGCCGCGGTCCCCCGACCGCCTGATCCAGCCGCCGCGAATGCACGCACGCCGGCGAATATCGCCGGTGCTTATCGCATTCCGGTTTGTAGTGGCTCGTTTAAGTGGCCGCCGCATCTTTCCATCGCACATCTCGCGTTTTTGGGGGTGACATCGATGCTTTCCGAACTGCCAAGATTCAACGCCGCGAAACGCTACGGTCTGATGCTCTTGATCTTGGGCATCATTTTCGCCGTTCTCGGCTACGCACTCTTCTATAGTACCGCGGCTCCGGGCCGCGTGCCGTGGTTCCCGACTCTTCTTCTGCCTCGGGCACTCGGTTATGTCGGTGCGGCGCTATCGGTTGCCGCGATCGGCTTCCTCTCAGCCGCAGCTATGGGCTTTGCCCGCCGCCAAATGCTGCAAGCGGAGAAGGAGCTGATTTCGGCGAAGCCCGAGCGCACCACCGCTGGTTCGGCAAAACACGGACGCAAATGGCGAGCGACAGTAACCACTCTGGTCGCGCGGTTTGAATCCTATGTGCCGGACGCGGCTTCGCTTGCCGACTGGCCGCAGGCGCTTTTGCCGCTGTTCTTTGGCGCGGTGGTGTTGTTGCAGGTCATCACGTTCTGGCGCCTTCCCCCCGAAGCGTCTCTTGACCCGCTGGCACTGAAACTGTTCGGCGGCGCACTCATTGTTGCCGCCTTCCCTCTCCTCGTGCTTCAGCGCCTCTACGCAAACTTTTCTCCGGAGCTGTTGCCGGAAGCGCCCCAGCTCCATCGCCTCCTACGCGTGCCGCTGACGGCTTGCGTCGGGCTGGCAATCGCCATGATCTTGCGGTCCGCGGGTTTTGCATGGGCGGTTGAGCTGGAACGGCTGATCGCGCTTCTGATTGGCGCGGTTGCGTTGGAACTGATTGTCAGAAGCGCCGCGACTCTCTTTGTGCCTTTCCAGGCGGTCGAGGAAAGGCGGGCGGTCGCGAACAGCAGCATCGCCGGATCTATCCTAAGGCTGACGCCACCCAGTTTTCGGACCATCAACCTCACAGTCCGGCGGCAATTCGGAATCGACTTGTCGCGGAGCTGGGCGCTCGCCTTCATCCAGAAAGCGGCCTTGCCGATTTTCGTGGGCATCGGCGTGTTCGCTTGGCTCGTCAGCGGCATTACGGCGCTCGGGGTCAATCAGCGTGGCGTCTATGAACGCTTTGGTGTTCCTGTCGCGGTTTTCAGTCCCGGTTTGCGCTTTCATCTGCCCTGGCCATTGGGGGTGGTGCGGACCGTGGAAACTGGCGTTGTTCATCAACTCCCAATCGAGTTCCTGCTGCCCAACGGCAATGGACAAACGCCGGTCGAGGAACCGGCCATAAAAGTCAGCGCCGAAGCTCCTGCTCCAGCCACTGCGGACCGCTTATGGGACGATGCCCATCCCTTCGAAGGCAGCTATCTCATTGCCAGCGAGGAGAATGGGCAACAGAGCTTTCAGCTTACCGATGTCGATATGGCGGTGGTCTATCAAATCGGTTTATCCGACGAAGCTGCAAGGAACGCTGCGTATCAGGTCACCGATCCGGAAGGTCTGATCCAAGCGCTCTCCGGCCAATTGCTCGTCCGCTATCTGTCGCACAATACGTTGCTGAATTTGCTGGGACAAAGCCGCGAAACCTTTTCCGGCGAATTCCGGGCCGATCTGCAGAAACAGTTGGATCAATTTCAGAGCGGCATCGAAGTCATGACCATTTCGGTCGAGGCCATCCATCCGCCGCCGGAAGCGGCAGGCGCCTATCACGACGTACAAGCCGCTGAAATCCGCGCCGCTACGCACGTTGCGGAGAGTCGCGGCGATGCGGCGCGCACGCAGAAATTCGCCGAATTGGAAGCGAATGGAAACCAGAATAGCGCGATCGCAACTGCCGGCGAAGTCGTCGGTGACGCGCAGACTGCGAGCGTCCTGTTCGGCGGAGACCGCGAGGCCTATGCCAAGAACGGCCCGCCATTCCTGCTTGAGCGGTGGTTCGATAATCTGAACAAAGCGCTCGGAAAATCCGAATATGTCGTGATCGATCACCGTCTGAACGGACAGGACGTTCCGACGCTGGATTTGCGAAATTTCAGTTCGGTCCCGCCGAGCGAAACCGTGCCGCTCCCACCCACCACGACTCCGCCGCCGCTCTCGGAACCGGCTCAGCCGGGCGAATCCGTGCGCGGCGCCGACGACGACGACGATTGAAACGCAATCCTCTTAAACGGGACAAAACCCATGACCACGACATTTGAACGGCTCACCCCGGAACGCATGCCGCGCAATCTCTCGATGCCGGGTGCGAAGCAATGGTTCATCAAAAACGGCCGCTTTCTTGCCGCCGGCTTTATCGTATTGGCGGCGATCTTGTCAGCGAGCGCCGTCCTTGTAGTGCCCGGCCAGGCGATCGTGATCACCCGGCTTGGCGATCCGATCCGCGTGATCACCCAGCCGGGGCTCGCCTGGAAAATTCCCTCGCCGGTCGAGAACACGATTCCCGTCGACTTGAAACTGAAAACCACGTCCAGCGGGCTCCAGGATGTGGGAACGCGCGACGGCTTGCGCATCCTCGTCCAAGCCTATGTCGCATGGCAGGTGCCAAGCGATGCCGGACACATCAGACAATTCCTGCGCGCGGTTCAGAATCAGCCCGATGTCGCCGCCGACCAGTTGCGCAGCTTCATCGGGTCTTCGCTGGAGATCACCGTCAGCAGTTTCGATCTGGCAAATCTGATCAATACCGATGGCGCTAAAGTGCAATTGGGGCAACTCGAAACCAGGCTGCGCCAGCGCATCGATCAAGAAGCGCTGAAGGTCTATGGCATCACGATCCGGCAAGTCGGGATCGAGCGCCTAACGCTCCCTGCTGAGACGCTGATGGCGACAGTAGGCCGCATGCAAGCTGAACGCGCCACCGTCGCTGCCGAGCGCGAAGCGGAGGGACAGCGCACGGCGGCGGAGATCGTCTCCAATGCGGATCGTGATTCCCGTGTTCTGCTTGCGAAGTCCAAGGCGGAGGCCGCCGACATCGAGGCAAAATCCCGCGTCGAAGCCGCCGATATTTACGGCAAGGCCTATAGCCAGAATCGGGAACTTTACACGCTGCTACGTTCCCTCGACACGCTGAACACCGTGGTCGGCAGCAATACGCGGCTGATCCTTCGCACCGATGCGGCTCCCTTCCGGGTGCTTGTCGATGGACCGGGGCGAACCGCCGGAACTCTACCGGCTCCCACGCAGCAGAAGAGGCCGTGATGTCCGCAGTTCCGGAGAAAGACCCGCGCGAGCCTTCAGGGGCTTGGGCGCAATCCTTGGCGCTTTCGTTCCGCTTCCTGTTCATCGCCGTCTATGTGTTGGGTTTCGCATGGGCGGTTTCCAACCTCCGCATCGTGCCGCCGGATAGCCGCGCGATCGTCCTCAGGCTGGGCAAGGTGGTTCGGGAAGAAGGCGCCGGACTTTTGCTCGCCTTTCCGCAACCCATCGAACAGGTGATGATCCTGCCCTCAGCCGACCGGCAGATCGAATACAAGGTCAAGTCTTTCGCAGCACCGGGCGTGATCGTCGTCTCGGGAGCGGAAGCCTCGACCAGCCGTACCGTGATGGTCAGCCGCGACCCGCGACAGAATGCCGGCATGCTGCTGACCGGCGATATGAGCGTGGTCCATCTCGATGCGACGCTTTTCTATCGCATCACCGACGCGAATGCCTATGTGCTGTCGGCCGAACACGTCGAGCCGGCTCTCGAGCGGCTATTCGTCGCTAGCGCCGTAACGGTCAGCGGCCAGCGCGATCTTGACACCATCCTGGTCGCGCGTCCGGAATTGGAGACCTCTGCCGGCACGGCGCGCGCGGGCCGCGAAAGGCTACGCACGGATTTGATGAACGAGGTCAACCGCCGGCTTGCCGATCTCGCGAAGCAAGGCGCCAGTCTCGGTATCACTGTTGGGCGTGTCGATTTGCTTCCCTCCATTCCCGGCGAGGCCAAAACGGCTTTCGATTCGGTGCTGGTGGCAATCCAAGAAGCGGAAACCAAAGCCGCGCAGGCTCGGACTCAAGCCGAACAAATGAATCAGAGAGCCAATCAGGAACGCGACCGCATCGTCAGCGATTCCCAAGCAAGAGCCGTGGAGCAGATTAACAATGCTCAGACGCGCACCGCCGCGATTGCCGCGCTTGCGAACGGCACGCAGGGTTTGATCGGCGACACGCTGATCAATCAAATCTATTCCGACCGAATCGGACCTCTGCTCGGCAAAGCTGCGCAAGTCCTCACCACAGATGCAAACGGCGGAGCCCATCTCATTCTGCCGGGGACGCTGCCAAGATGACCACGCAAGCTCTCGAACTTCCGAAATCGGATTCGGATGCCGTCGTACTCAGCTCGTCCGAGCAATTATCCCTCGGGCTGCGGCTGACGCTGTCGCTCATTGCCGCCGGCTGCCTCGTGGTGGCTGCTATCGTGCAGTTCACGAGCCCCGACCAACATGACGTTGCCGAATTGGTTGCCGGCGTTGCGGCGGTCCTCGTGGCGATTCCGGCATTGACCGCGGCGTGGCGCAGCCTGCGTCACCCGAACCTGCACGGGATTATGGATCAGCTCATTGCACTTGCGCTGCTTGCTGCCTGGGCTGCGGGCGATCTGGTCATTGCGGCGCTCCTTCCGCTGGTGATGACGCTTGGGCATATTCTCGAAGAACGCTCGCTGCTCGGTTCGCAAGAAGCGATTCGGGCGCTGAGCCGCCTGACCCAAACCAAAGCCCGCCTTATCTTGCCCGACGAAACCGTTGAGCAAGTACAGGCACAGGCACTGCGGGTTGGCGATATCGTGGAAATCCAAGCCGGCGATCTCGTGCCCGCGGATGGGCTCGTTCAGTCGGGATCGTCGAGCATCGACACCGCCTCGATCACCGGTGAATCCGTGCCCGTGGAGGTGCAGCCCGGTTCGGAAGTCTACAACGGCTCCATTAATCTGGACGGCCAATTGATCGTCAAGATCACCAGAGTCGGCGAACAAACGACCCTCGGGCGCGTCGTATCGCTGCTGCGCGATGCCGAACAGGCAAAGCCCCCGGTCACGCGGCTGTTGGAGCGTTATTCGGAACGCTACCTGATCCTCGTTCTGCTGCTTGCAGCCGGGACCTGGTTCGTCACTGGCGCCACGGCGACGATGCTGACCGTCCTGGTCGCCTCGTGTCCTGCCGCGCTGGTTCTTGCCGCGCCGGCAACGTCGGTCGCGGCCATTTCGGTCGCGAGCCGTCACGGCATTCTGGTCAAAGGTGCTGCATTTCTGGAAACGCTTGCGAGCGTGGATTCGGTAGCTTTCGATAAGACGGGGACCATGACTCTCGGGCATCTCTATCTGATCGATGCGCGTCCTGAACCCGGAATCGGCAAACAAAAACTGATCGAGCTTGCCGCCAATCTCGGCTCAGCCAGCAATCATCCAGTGAGTCGCGCGCTTGCCCGTTCGATTGCAAGCACAAATCGGCTGACATTCACCGATGTCAAGGAAACTCGCGGCCTCGGCGTCGTTGGCCGTGAAGGGCAGGACGCGGTCGCGATGGGGCGCGCCGCTCTCTTCGAGCAGCTTGGCATTACGATCTCACCGCCGCCCAATCACGACGGCCCGATTGCCGGTGTCTCGCGCGGCGCGAAATTCCTCGGCTGGCTTCTGCTGGCCGACGAACCGCGGCCCGAAGCCAAGGATGCTATCGCGGATTTGCGGCAACTCGGCCTGTCACGGCAGATTCTGATTACCGGCGACCGCTGGCCGGCGGCTCGCCGGATCGGTTCGATGCTCGGTATAGAAGACGTGCATGCCGAGCTGCTCCCGGCGCAAAAGATGCAATGCGTCCTGGACGAAGTTCATGCCGGTTATCGGCCGCTCGTGGTGGGCGACGGGATCAATGACGCTCTCGCGCTTAAAGCGGGTGCGGTTGGTATAGCTATGGGAGCGCAAGGCACCGATGTTGCGCTAGCCTCCGCCGATCTCGTTTTGATGACCAACGATCTGCGCCGGCTGGGCACCTGTATCCGGCTGAGTCGCCGCTGCCGCCGGACGATCTATGCCAATGTGACGCTGGGGCTCGTTTGGACAATTGCCATTTTGGCTCTTGCGCTTACCGGCGTTCTCGGCGCCAGCGGCGCGCTGATCGCGGCACTTGCGCAGAATTTCAGCAGCTTCCTCGTGATGGTGAACGCCGGCCGTCTTCTCAAGTTTCAAGAAGTTCTAACGTAGTGGGTCCGACTAGGGCAAAATGAACGTTTCGGAAATTTTCATCAAACGGCCGGTGATGACCATCCTCGTCACCGTGGCCCTGTTGGTTGCCGGAATGTTTGGCTATGCCCGTCTACCAGCAGCGGAACTGCCTACGGTGGATTTCCCGACACTTGTTGTGGTTGCGACCATCCCGGGCGCCGACGCGGAAACCATGGCGGCATCCGTTGCGACGCCGCTGGAAGCGAACTTCACGCTGATCCCCGGGCTCGACACCATGAGTTCGGTAAACGTCCTGGGAACCACAACCATCACGCTGCAATTCCGCCTCGACCGCAATATCGATGCGGCCGCTCAGGATACACAGGGCGCGATATCGTCCGCCGCCCGGTTACTGCCGACCAATCTGCTCATCCCGCCGAACGTCAGAAAGGTCAATCCTGCGGAGAACAGCATTCTGCAGCTCACCGTCAGCTCGCCTACCCTCACTTTGGCAGCCGTGGACGAGTACGCCGAAACTACGGTCATGCGCGCAATCTCGACCATCGATGGTGTGGCCAATGTCGAGATTTACGGCCAGGCGCACCCCGCGGTGCGCATCCAGATCGATCCGGAGGCGCTGGCGATTCGCGGCATCGGCATCGATCAGGTGGCGAACGCGGTGCGAAACGCCAATGTCGATCTGGCAACGGGTCAGTTGGACGGTCGTTCGCGCGCCGCCGTTATCCAGGCGGAAGGCCAGCTCCTTACCGCAGCGGACTACCGTCGCCAGATCATCACCTACCGTAACGGAGCGCCCGTCCGGTTCGCGGACGTCGCCACGATTGTCGATGGCGTGGAGAATCCGCGCCTTTCGGGCATCTACAATGGCCGTGCTGGAGTGACGCTCGGAGTCAATCGTCAGCCCGGAGTCAATGTTATTTCACTCATTGATTCGATTAAAGCAGCGCTTCCTCAAATTCGCGCTCAATTGCCTCCCGCGGTTCAGCTCGAAATTACGCTCGACCGTAGCGAATCGATTCGTGCCGCTGTCCACGACGTGCAGTTGACGCTGCTGATCGCGGCGGTGCTGGTTGTGGGAGTGATTTTTCTTTTTCTCCGCACGGTCTCGGCAACATTTATTCCGTCGATCGCGCTTCCCATCACGATCGCAGGCACTTTCGCGGGCATGGCGGCCTGCGGTTACAATTTGGACAATCTGTCCCTCATGGCTCTTACGCTCTGCGTCGGTTTCGTGGTCGACGACGCGATCGTGATGCTTGAAAATATCATGCGTCATGTAGAGGCCGGCGAAAATCCGTTTTACGCCTCACTGAAGGGTTCGCGGGAAATCGAGTTCACAATTGTCTCCATGACGCTGTCGCTCGCAGCGGTGTTTATTCCGGTGTTGTTCATGGGCGGAATTGTGGGCCGCCTCCTCCACGAATTCGCGGTCACCATCGTGATCGCCATCGTCGTATCAGGAATTGTCTCAATCACATTGACGCCCATGCTGTGCAGCCGGATGCTGACGCCACGTTCGGAGGCGAGTGAGAAACGCCATGGCGCATTTTATCGCATCACGGAAGCCGGTTTTGTCGCGATGCGGGACCGTTATGTAAAGAGTCTGAACTGGTCGCTGTCCCATAAGGGTTTGGTTCTTGCGATTTTCGCCGCAACATTCGTCGTTTCAGCCCTGCTATTTCGTGTGCTGCCGGAGGATTTCCTCCCGAGCGACGACATTGGACAATTGTCGGCCAACACGGAAGGCGCAAACGGCATTTCGTTTGAGGAAATGATGCGCCACCAACAGGAGGCGGCAAGGATTCTGTGGACTGACCCCAATGTCGCCGGCGCGATGTCGTCAGTGGGCTCCGGCGGCGCGCGCGGAGGTTCCAATCAGGGCACGTTCCGAATTACGCTGAAACCTCGGTCGCGGCGATTGCCGATTGACCAGGTCATGGCCGAACTCCGGCGCAAATTTGCGCGGATTCCGGGACTGAACGTGTTCGTGCAAAATCGCCCGATGATCACCATTGGCGGTCTGGTCAGCAAAGCCCAATATCAATACACGCTGCAAAGTACGGATACGCGCGAACTTTACGCGGCGGCCGCGCGCCTCCAGGAAGCGTTGTCGAAGACGCCCGGCCTGGTTGATGTCAGCAGCGACCTCGATCTTTCCACCCCTTCGGTTCACGTTGCCGTCGACCGTGACCGGGCCGCCGCACTGGGCGTCTCGATGCAGGAGATCGAGACGGCGCTTGGCGCATCATTCGGTGGACAGCAGATTTCCTTGATCAACACCGCCGCCGATCAGTTCCACGTCATCCTCGAATTGCTGCCGCGCTTCCAGCAGGATGCAGATTCGCTGCGGCGTCTGTATCTGACGGGTTCCGGTTCCAATGGCAATCTGCTCCCGTTCGGCGCTGCGGGTGCAGCTTCGCTTGTGCCGTTCGGCGCCGTGACGACATTGAGTACCAGGACCTCGCCGCTTGCGGTCAATCATTTCGGTGAGCTTCCCGCAGTGACGATTTCCTTCAGCCTGCCTCCAGGCGAAGCATTGAGCGATGCGCTGGAAAGAATCGAGCAGGTGAAGGAACAGGTCGGCCTTCCAGCCTCCATCCGTGCTGGGTTTCAGGGCACGGCACGCGCTTTTCAGCAATCCATGCAGGGAATGGGGTATCTGCTGCTGGGCGCCGTGCTTGTTGTCTATATCGTGCTGGGAATTCTGTATGAAAGCTTTGTCCACCCGCTAACCATACTTTCGGGATTGCCTTCCGCGGCCGTCGGCGCGCTTCTGACGCTGTATCTGTTCGGGATCCCGCTCACGTTATATGCCTTCGTCGGCATGATCATGCTGGTAGGCATCGTCAAGAAGAACGCGATCATGATGATCGACTTCGCCCTCGTGCGCCAACGCGAGCACGGCGTGAGTGCGCATGCGGCGATTACTGAGGCTGCAGTCATTCGCTTTCGTCCCATCATGATGACGACAATGGCCGCACTGATGGGCAGTGTTCCGATTGCGTTTGGCTGGGGTCAGGGCGGCGCGGGGCGCCAGCCGCTTGGCCTCGCCGTAGTTGGCGGACTGCTGCTGTCACAGGCGCTTACCCTGTACATCACGCCGGTGATCTACGGATATCTGGATGTAGCAAGCGTTTGGACGGGCCGCTTGCTGACCCGCAACGTCCCGGCGTCCGCGGAATAATGCAGCTTACGCTGTCAAATTCGCTGTCTCCGCTCGCGTCGACATTCAAAGCATCTATTCGGCCGCTGATAACGCCCTTTCCTTTGTCCGCTGCGCAGGGAAGGTGTTGCTCCGCTGTTGCCGGAGCACAAGGCTGCAAATGGCGGGCAGGAGGAATAAAGTGAGGGCAGTAGACGTGATCAGCCCTCCGATAACGACTGTTGCGAGCGGTCTCTGGACTTCCGCGCCCGTCCCGGTGGCGATAGCCATGGGTACGAAACCGAGGGCTGCCACAAGCGCCGTCATCAAGACCGGCCGAAGCCGTTCGAGAGCGCCGCGGACGATTGCGTCACGGACCGTTTCGCCCACCTCCAGCCGCCGGCGAATGGAAGCCACAAGGACCAGCCCGTTAAGCACGGCAACACCGGAAACCGCGATGAAGCCCACGGCAGCGGATACCGAAAACGGAATGCCGCGCAGCGCGATGGCAAAAACCCCCCCGGCTAGCGCTAAGGGCACAGCCGTGAACACGGTCAGAGCCAGGGGCAAACTGCCGATCGCCATGTAAAGAACAGCGAAGATCAAAAGCACGCAAACCGGCACCACGAGTTCAAGCCGGCGCACAGCCTGTCGAAGATTTTCAAACTGCCCGCCCCATTCGAGCCATGAACCGGGAGGGACCCGCACCACTCGAGCGACTTGCGTTTGCGCCTGCTCGACAAAGGACCCGATATCCCGGCCGCGGATATTTGCCTGCACGAGAATCCGGCGTTTGCCATTGTCCCGGCTGATTTCGTTCAGCCCTTCCGAGAATCCGAAGCTTGCCAATTGGCGCAACGGGACAGAGCGTCGCGGCATGCCGTCGACTTCCGGCAGCATCACCGGCAGTGCACCTAACGCGTCGAGATCGTTGCGCTGTGCGTCGGGAACGCGGACGACGATGGGAAAGCGGCGGTCGCCATCGAAAAGAAGCCCGGAGGGCCGCCCGCCAAGCGCAGCTGCCACGGTATCGGCGACCTCCTGCATGCTAAGGCCGTATCGCGCGACGGCGTCGCGGTTGAATTTGACATCGAAGCTCGGAAAGCCTTGGGTCTGCGCGACCCGGAGATCGGCGACTCCGGGAATCTTGGCAAGCACCGCGGCGATCCGCCGCGCTGTTTGTTCCATGAGATTGAGATCGTCGCCGTAGACACCAACTGCAACATCGCTGCGCACACCGCTGATCAGTTCGTTGAAGCGCATCTGTATCGGTTGGGTAATCTCATAGAAATTGCCGATAACCGGTGCGGTGACCTGCTGGATTCTTTTGATGACATCGTCTTTTGAGCGGACTCCGGCGGGCCACTGTGCCTTCGGCTTCAGCATGACGTAATTGTCCGAGTTATTCGAAGGCATGGCGTCGAAAACCAGATTGGCTGTTCCAGCTTTCGAGAAGACGAGGCTCACCTCGGGCAACGTCAGCAATGCGCGCTCGACCATGAAATCGAGCTTCTTCGACTGATCGATGGAGATCGACGGAATCCGGACTGCGGCCAAATCGATGTTGATTTCATCAAGCGTCGGAATGAAGACGCGTCCCAAGGAAAGAAATGCGAGGACTGCGGCGCCGAAGATCGCAACGCCTGCGCCAATGATGGGGAACGGATGAGCAAGGGCCTTGGTCAAGGCCGGGGCATAAAGGCGTTTGCCAAAACGAATGAAGGAAACTTCGCGATCGGCGCCCTCTCCGCGCACGAGAAGCGCCGCCATCGCCGGAACGAAAGTCAAAGACAAAATCAGCGCCGAAGCCAACGCCAACATCAGGGTGAGGATCATCGGCGAAAACATTTTGCCCTCGATCCCTTGGAACGAAAGGCAAGGCACAAACACGAGGAAGATAACGATTTGGCCGTAAACTGTCGGCCGCATCATTTCTCGAGCCGCTTGGACGGCTTCAGCAAGACGCTCGTCTCGACTAAGGGGCCGTCCTTCGCGTTTCTGGCGTTCGCCGATCCGGCGCAGGCTGTTTTCGACAATGATGATGGCGCCATCGATGATCAGCCCGAAATCAAGTGCTCCGAGACTCATGAGATTTGCCGGGACGCCTATCGCGTTCATTCCGGCTGCGGCCATGAGGAAGGACAGCGGAATGACCAGCGTGGCAATGAGGGCGGCGCGGACATTGCCGAGCAGGAAAAACAGCGTGGCGATCACGAGAAGCGCGCCGATCGCAAGGTTCTCGCTCACGGTGGCAATAGTGGCATTGACCAGCTGAGAACGATCGAGCAGCACGTTTGCCACGATGCCGGGTGGCAGGTTGTTCCGGATCTCGAGAAATTTGTCCCGGGCATTGGTCGCTACGGTCCGGCTGTTTTCGCCGGTCAGCATCAGCGCCGTGCCGATTACGATTTCCCGGCCGTTTTTGCTGGCCGCGCCGGTGCGGAACTCGCCGCCAATGCGCACATTTGCGATGTCATTGACGGTAATCGGGAAGCTGCCGCGGCTGGCAACGACCGCGCCGCCGATCTCGTCAATCGAATGAATGCGCGCGTCCGCGCGCACGAGATAGGCTTCCCCTGCACGCTGGATGTAGTTCGCCCCAATTGCGACATTGGCGGCTTCCAATCCTTTTGCGACATCGGAATACGACAGGCCATAGGCGGAAAGTTTGGTCGCATCCGGTTCAACGACATATTGCTTCTCGTACCCGCCAAGCGAATCGATATCGGCAACGCCCGGCACGGTTTTGAGTTGGGGCCGTAAAATCCAATCCTGCACGGTTCTGAGATAAGCGAGCCGCGCGACTTCAGTGGTCAGGCGCTCACCCTCGATCGTGAGATAGGAGCCATCGCTCTGCCATCCTGGCTCACCATTCCCGACAGGCGCGCCTTTTCCCTCCGGATTGGCGTATTCCACGCTGTACATGAAAATCTCGCCAAGACCGGTCGAGACAGGTCCCAGCTGTGGTTCGACGCCGGGAGGCAAATTGGGCTTGGCTTGCGCCAGACGCTCCGTCACTTGTTGGCGCATGAAATAGAGGTTTGCGTCCTCCCGGAATATAACCGTCACCTGGCCGTAGCCGTTGCGCGAGAATGACCGCGTGGTTTCCACGCCGGCCAGCCCGGCGAGCGCATTTTCGATCGGAAAGGTTATCCGCTTTTCGATGTCTTCCGGGCCGAGCGCCGGCGCCGCGTAATTGATCATCGCCTGCTTGTTGGTGATGTCCGGCAGCGCGTCCAGCGGCAAGCGCGTCAGCTGGTAAAGGCCGTACACAGCGGCCAACGCGGCGGCAAAGACGATCAGCCAGCGCGCCCGGACGGAAATGGAGAGGATTTGCCCGATCATTCGTCTTCTCCACTGCCCTTCATCAGTTCGGCTTTGAGGAAAAAGGCATTGACGGTGGCGATGCTCTCGCCCGGGTTCAGGCCGGACAGGATCGCTATTTTGCCCGCGCCTCGGCTCCCCGCGACGACAGGGCGACGCTTGAATCCCGCTGCGGTGCGCACGAACACGACAGTTCGGCCGTTGATATTTTGGACCGCCTCCTCAGGTACAATGAAACCGCTTTCAGCGGAGCGCCGAGGGGTGATTTCCACCTGGACGAGTTCGCCCGGAGCAAGCACCGGTTGATCGGGAAGTGGATCGATGACCACCGTCGCCGAACGTGTTCGCTCGTCGACGGTCGGCGTGACCGATCGCACGACTGCCCGCATTTCCATTCCGGAGCGCGTGACGAGCTTTGCTGGGTCACCGGGGCTGATTCGCTGCGCGTCCAGTGCCGTTACGGCGGCATCGACATCGATGAAGCGCGGGTCCGACACCCGAAATAGCTCGGTCTCAGGCTGGACAAACAGGCCGAGAGCCGCCGCCCGGGATGTGATCGTCCCTGAAAGAGGACTTGTTACCGCGACGGTTTTGCCGTCACGTGTCAGGTGCGCGGCTTCTGCGGCCGCTTGGGCCCGGCGCGTTTCGGCTTCGGCGGTTTCAAGGTCCGCTTGGGCTCGCTCTAAATCCTGCCGGGGTGTGACTGACTGCTCGTAGAGTTTTTTTTCGCGGGCCAGCGCCGACTCCGCAAGCTTAAGGCGCGAATCCGCGATATCGCGTGCGGCGGCAAGCGCCGCCGCATCGCGACTTTCAACCAGTGCAAGCTGCTCGCCGGCCCTGACCGAATCTCCCAGCCGCTTGGCGATCTGGATGACCGTGCCGGCGACGTGGGCAGCGATCACAGCTTCGCCACGAATTTCGGCATCCACCATGGCTGGTGCGGTGATGGTCGTACTGAGGTTTCCGCGAGTCACCATCTCGGTGACGATTCCATTGGCGGCCAAATCGGCGGCACTTACGTTCACCTCGTCCGATTGCGCCTCCTTTTGGATTTCTGCCCCGCCGGCGACTGGATCGGATGTGGTCAACCGCGCCGCTACGAAGCCTGTGCCTGCCGCAACAATGACTGCGGCAGCGGTCATCAGCCAATGTCTCGAGCTCACGGAGCGCCCCCAAATGGAATGCGTCCGGATAGTCGTGCTAACTCGGCTTCCGCACGAACGCGCGCCACCCGTGCATCCAGCGTGCGCAATTGCGCATCGGTCAGGTTACGGCGAGCCGTCAAAACCTCGCTCAGAGGCGTTCTGCCGGCCTCATACCCGGTGCGCGTAAGGCGATAGGCTTGATCGGCGGCCATCTCGGCGTTTCGTGCGGCCGCAGATCGCGCTTCGGCGGCGTTAGCTTGCACCAGTGCCGCGCGCCAACCTGTTTCCGCTTCGATTCGCGCCGCATTGAGACGAACATCCGCCGCCGTCAATTCCGCCAGCGCAGCGGCGATATTGCCTCGGTTGTCGTCGAACAGCGGCAGCGGCACGACTATACCGCCGACGAACAACGTGGAACCTTCGCCGGTAATACGGCGCAATCCCAGAGAAGCAGTCACTGTGGGAGCCGCCCGCGTTCTTTCGACGTCAACCCGCTGCGCCGCGGCGTCGCGCTCGGCTGCCGCGACAGCGATTGCCGGATAGTTTGCCGGGGGCACTGATGACGGTGGCGCGAAATTGTCCACCGACGGCAGCAAAGACGGTGACACCGCCGTATAAGGATTTGGGGCCGCCACCAAAACCGAGAGTTTGGCGAGCGCGTCTGCGAATTCTGCTTCGCCGAGCTGGAGATCGGCTTGCGCCGAGGTTGATGCGGCCTCTGCTTGCACGCCGCGTAATGGCGCTTCCCTCCCGGCGTTCACCAGCGCTTGCGCGGCGCGCAAATCGTCAGCGGCGGCATTCAGCGCGTCCCGATACAGATTGGTCCGCGCTTCCGCCGCTTCTGCGGTCACATAGGCAATCGCGAGGTCATAGCCGAAATCGACGACAATCCGCCGATTCTGTGCCTCTGCCGCATTGACCGAGGCCACCCCCGCTCTGATCCGCGCCCCGCGCTTTCCACCGAACTCGATGGGTTCCGCAACGGAAAACGTCTCTTGTTGCGCTGCGAGCCCCGCGATGCTCGATTTCGGGCCGATATTCTCGACCTGCACCCCCACCGAGGGATTGGGCAGCAGGCCAGCCTGCCCAGCCAATCCTTCGGCCACGCGGACATTGGCCGCAGCCTCGGCCAATCGGGGTGCGCTCGCTTCGGCCTGCTGGAAGAGCGCGGCGTACGGCGGCGCGGTTTCGGCTTGCACCGTCCCGCCTGCAAAACAGCAAATCAGAAGCGCCGCGCATATGACAAGCGCTTCTGGGCATTGAGGCAAATGTCTTCGATCGCCGCGATGCGGGACCAAACCTAGGCGCGCGCGTGCGCCCTTTGAAAGGTGCGTGCCCATATGTTCCTCGAAATGAATCGCGAATGCGCGCGGCCAACCGGCCGGCGCAAAATTCAGACGCGAATTCCGAGGCTCGTTTTGGGGGGATGATCGGGCACTAGCGGCTCTATGCCCACTAAGGCTTCCGGCTGCGTGTCACAGCGCGATGGGCTTAAGGAGCACCCAGGCAATACGAAGACCGGCGCTGCGATAAACATGATCGCCGCGTCGCCGTGATGATGCATCAGCGGATCATGGGAACCGGTAGGGCTCTCATCGCATCCCGCAAAGGCACCGATGCAATATTCGACATCACCGGCCAGAGGATTGGGAAAGTGCACCTGGTGGTGGGCATGTTCGACCCGATCCATGATGCCGATATAGGTCTGCCAGGACATGACAAGCGTCAGCGCCATGCAAAGGATGGCGAGGGCACACCGGACGGTTCGATATGTTCGCGTCAACCGCAACCCTCACGGCAAAACGCTGAATTCCGAAGAACTTACCACCCTTTGTACGTTGGCGAAAGGGCAGACCGGGCGGGAGAGCCTGCCGATGCTAGCCGAAGACGCGGGCGAAAATCGTGTCCACTTCCTTGAGGTGGTAGCCAAGATCGAACGAATCCTCGAGTTCCCCGGTGGTCAGTAGGCTCGTGACTTTTGGATTTGCTTTCAGCAGATCGAGCAGCGCGCCTTCACCCTGCCAGCAGCGCATGGCGCTCTCCTGCACCAGCCGGTAGGCCTCCTCCCGCGCCATGCCTTTTTGCGTCAACGCCAACAGCACAAGGCCGCTATGCACGAGGCCGCGGTCACGTTCTAGATTGGCCTTCATGCGCTCCGGATGGACCACCAGCTTCTCGACCAAATTGGCCGCGCGGGCGAGCGCAAAATCCAGCGTAACGGTGGCGTCGGGACCGATATAGCGTTCGACCGAGGAATGGGAAATGTCGCGTTCGTGCCACAGCGCCACATCTTCCAGAGCAGGGATCGCATAGGCCCGCACCATGCGGGCCAGTCCGCACAGATTCTCCGACAGCACCGGATTGCGCTTATGCGGCATGGCAGAGGAGCCCTTCTGGTTTTCAGAAAAGTACTCTTCGGCCTCCATGACTTCGGAGCGCTGCAAATGGCGGATTTCAGTGGCGAGCCGCTCGAGCGAGCTTGCGACCACGGCCAGCGTGGCAAAGAACATGGCATGGCGATCGCGCGGGATCACCTGAGTGGACACCGGTTCGACGGTCAGCCCAAGCTTTTTGGCGACATGCGCCTCGACCGCAGAACTGACATTGGCGAAGGTGCCGACCGCGCCCGAAATCGCCGCCGTGGCAATTTCGCGGCGCGCCGCAACGAGCCGCGCGCGCGCGCGCGAAAACTCCGCGTAAAAGCCTGCAAGCTTGACGCCGAAGGTGGTGGGTTCGGCGTGGATGCCATGGCTGCGCCCGATGGTAGGCGTGAGCTTGTATTCGAAGGCACGCCGCTTGAGCGCGGCCAAAAGCGCATCGACATCGGCGATTAGAATGTCGGCGGCGCGCGAAAGCTGAACGGCGAGCGTGGTGTCGAGCACGTCGGACGAGGTCATGCCCTGATGCACAAAGCGCGCTTCGGGACCGATGAGCTCAGCGAGATGGGTCAAGAAGGCTATGACGTCATGTTTAACCTCGCGCTCGATTTCATCGATGCGCGCGACATCGAATTTGGCGGCGCGGCCCTTTTCCCAAATGACTCGCGCGGCCTCTTTCGGAATGACACCCGCCTCCGCCATGGCATCGGCGGCGTGGGCTTCGATCTCAAACCAGATGCGGTATTTGGTTTCGGGCGACCAAATCGCCGCCATTTCAGGCCGGGCGTAACGGGGAATCATACCGTCTTAAATAGCACCGAGACCGCCCATCGCCACATATTTGATTTCAACGAAGCTTTCGATGCCGTATTTCGAGCCTTCGCGTCCCATGCCGGATTCCTTCATGCCGCCAAAGGGCGCCACCTCGGTCGAGATGATCCCTTCGTTGACGCCGATGATCCCGTATTCCAGCCCTTCCATGACGCGGAAGATGCGCCCGACATCGCGCGCATAGAAATACGCAGCCAGGCCATACTCGGTGTCATTGGCAAGGCGGATGGCGTCCGCATCGTCATGAAAGCGGAATAGGGTGGCCACGGGACCGAAAATCTCCTCGCGCGCAGCAGCCATATCGGTTGTGACATCGCGGACGATGGTGGGTTCGAAGAATGTGCCGCCCAGAGCATGGCGTTTGCCGCCGAGCGTAATCTTCGCGCCTTTGGCCGTGGCATCATCGAGCAGGTGCTCAACCTTTTCGACTGCGGCCATGTTGATCAGCGGCCCCTGCTCGATGCCCGGCATCAGGCCGTTGCCGACTTTCAGCGCTGCGACCGCGCGCGCGAGCTTCTCGGCGAAAGCATCATAAACCCCGTCCTGCACCAGGAAGCGATTGGCGCAAACGCAGGTCTGGCCCATGTTACGGAATTTCGAGGCCATTGCGCCTTTGACCGCAGCATCGAGATCGGCATCGTCAAAGACGATGAACGGCGCATTTCCGCCGAGCTCGAGCGAGACTTTTTTCACCGTGGAGGCGCATTGCCGCATCAGCTGCTTGCCCACTTCCGTCGAGCCGGTGAAGGAGAACTTGCGCACCAGCGGATTTTCGGTGAGCTCCTTCCCGACGCGCGCCGATTTGGTCGACGGCACGACGTTGAAAACGCCTTTCGGGAGACCCGCGCGATGAGCAAGCTCGGCCAGCGCCAATGCCGATAGCGGCGTCAGCTGCGCGGGCTTGATTACCACCGGACAGCCGGCAGCGAGCGCCGGCGCCACTTTGCGCGTGATCATGGCGTTGGGGAAATTCCACGGCGTGACGGCGGCCACGACGCCCACCGGCTCCTTGACCACGAGGATGCGCCGGCCGTGCGCGTTGGTGGGGATCACATCGCCGTAGATACGTTTTCCTTCTTCCGCGAACCATTCCACGAAAGACGCGCCATAGGCGATCTCGCCGCGGCTCTCGGCGAGCGGTTTGCCCTGCTCCGCCGTCATCAGCTGTGCCAAATCCTCCTGCGCGGCCATCATCAGCTCGTACCATTTGCGCATGACGACGGCGCGCTCTTTGGCGGTTTTGGCCCGCCACGGGGCGAAAGCGCGATGCGCGGCTTCGATGGCGTCGCGAACATCCTCTTCGAGAAGATCGGCGATTTCGGCGATGGTTTCGCCCGTCGCCGGATTTTTGACGGCAAATCGCGCACCGGAGCGAGCACCCCGCCACGCACCATCGATATAGGCGGCATCGCGCAACAGCGAATTGTTGTCGAGTTTCAGCATGGGCGGTCTCCGGGTTGATTTGGCATTATCTAGGGTCGCGGCATGCCGAGGGAAAGCAGTCGAGAAAATTCTGCTCCTGGCAGAAAAATATTTAAACAGGTACCTTGCAATACACTGTACCTTGCGCTATGTAGGCTGCCAATGAGCGCGGCATCTGAAGATCTCCAAGTCCAACTCAAGAAAGGCGTCCTCGAATTGTGCGTTTTGGCGCTTTTATCGCGTGGCGACAGCTACGGTTACGAGATCGCGAGCCGGCTCAGCGACGGCGTCGGAATGGGCGAGGGCACGATCTACCCGTTGATGCGCCGTATGCAAAAGGACGGGCTGGTCACGACATATCTTGTCGAGTCGGCAAACGGTCCATCGCGCAAATATTACAAGCTCACAGCGGCAGGCCGTGCTGCTTTTAATTTTCAACGCGCCGAATGGACCAGCTTCGAATCGGCGGTCCGCCAAATTCTTGGAGACGAAAAATGAACGGGAGCGCGTTCTTGTCGCGCTTGCGCGACGGCTTGGCCGGCCTTCCCCCAAAGGAAATCGATGAGATTGTTGCCGATTACGCCGCGCATTTTTCGGATGGCACAGCGGCCGGCCGCAGTGAAGACGATGTGGCAGCAGCTCTTGGCGATCCATCACGGCTGGCGAAGGAACTGCGTGCCGAAGCCGGATTGCGCCACTGGCAACAACGCCGCAGCGCCGGCAATTTCATCGCCGCAATATTCGCGTTCATCGGCCTCGCAACAGTCGATGTGATCCTGCTGCTGCCGTTGCTGTTCACCGTCGCACTGATATTTTTCATTTTCGCCGTGGTGCTATTCGCGTTGTTGCTTGCCGGCATCGGTTTGCTCCTAAGCATTCTGATTCCGGCATCGTTCGACACGATCGTGGGCGCAATTGCGCGCGGATTTGCGGGGGCGGGCTTGGTTGCAGGCGCCATCGGCGGGGGCGCGCTTCTCCTGTTGATTCTGGACGGGTTGGTGCACCTGCTCGGTCGCTATTCACGCGTTCATTATCGTTTGCTCGACCCGTCCATTACTTTGTGAACCTTCGAGGAGGAAAGCATGCGAACTCTTGGTGTGATTGCGGGTGCAGGACTGGCAATTTCGTTCGCTTGCTTTGCGCTGGCCGCGGCTCTCGACTCGAATGTCGGAATAAACGCCTGGACAGGCGGAATTTTCGGGGGCTGCAAATCTTCAGCAGCAACCAATGGAGGCGACACGCGCGAATTGGCGTGGGATGGAGATGGCGACGTCACCATCAACGTTCCTGCGACGGTTCATTATCGGCCCGATGCAGGGTCGACGATTCGCGCGAGTGGCCCAGCTGAAATGATCGGCCATTTGCGCGTGCGCGACGGGCGGATCGGATTTGATTGCAATATGAGAGGATCCGACCGCGAAATGGATCTTGTTCTTCCGGGACGCGCTTTCCAACGCTTCACCCTCAATGGCGAGGGCCATTTGGTACTCGAAGATCTCAAACAGGCAAGGCTGGATGTGAACCTCCGCGGCAGCGCCGACGTGCTCGCAACCGGCACGGCGGACGATCTCAATCTCAATATCGCGGGCTCGGGAAAGGCCGATCTCGGCAAGCTCGCTGTGCAACGATCACGGATCAATATTGCCGGCAGCGGCGAAGCGGAATTGGCGCCAAAAGACACGGCAACCATCAACATCGCCGGTTCGGGGGAAATCCGATTTCTCATTCAGCCTCGCAATGTGCAAACTCACATCGTCGGTTCGGGACGAATTATTAATGCGCCGCCGGCTAGTTCTGTGCCGGCGTCATCGCCGCTTTGATGGAAAGCCGGCGATCAGGCGGCGCGGACGGGGGCATCCAAAATGTCGCGGATGCGATTGGCGAGTTGCGTTTGCGACAAAGGCTTCTGGATTAAATTGACCCCCGGATCGAGACGGCCCTGATGAATAATCGCGTTTTGCGAATAGCCCGTCATAAATAGGATTTTTATGCCGGGTCGCAAGCGTTGCGCCTGGTCGGCAACCGCGCGTCCGCTGATACCCGGCATGACGACATCGGTCAAAAGCAGATCGACGCGCGGCGACTCGTGCAGGAGCATATTCAAAGCTGTGTAGCCTTCGGTCGCTTGGAGGACGCGGTAATTGAGATCTTTCAAGACTTCCACGACATAATCCAGCACGGCGGGATCGTCCTCCACCACCAGGATGGTTTCGCCGCCTTGGCCGCCGGCCGTTTCAGCCGGGGGCATTTCGTCTTCGCTGACTTTGGCCGTGAGCCGCGGCAAATAGATTTTGAAGGTCGTACCTTCCCCGAGCTCGCTGTAGACCTTGATATGCCCGCCGGACTGTTTGACGAAGCCATAGACCTGCGCCAAGCCTAAGCCGGTGCCTTGTCCGGCCGCTTTGGTGGTGAAGAACGGTTCGAAGGCGTGGGCGAGGATTTCGGGCGACATGCCGGTTCCGGTATCGCTCACCGAAATCATCACATATTGGCCCGTGGCGACTTCCGGATTGGCACGGACATATTGATGATCGAGGTAGGTGTTGATCGCTTCGACGGTGAGCTTGCCTCCTTGAGGCATGGCGTCTCTTGCATTCAGGGCGAGATTGAGGATTGCCGATTCCAATTGCGCAACATCCACCTCCACGGGCCATAGCGCCCCGCCACCCACGGCCTCGACCTCCACGTGTTCGCCCAAAGTGCGGCCAAGAAACTCGCCGGTATTGGCAATGAACTTGTTGACATCGAGAGGTTTGGGATCGAGCGGCTGGCGGCGTGCGAAAGCCAGCAGCCGCTGGGTCAGCGCGGCCGCCCTTTTCGCGCCGGCCTGCGCATTGACAAGAAAGCGGCGCAGCTTGGTTGCAGGCGCGGCCGGCTCGTTTTCCAGATTGCGCTGCGCGATTTCGATATTGCCGATGATGATGGTGAGAAGATTGTTGAAATCGTGCGCCACGCCGCCGGTGAGCTTGCCTATCGCTTCGAGTTTCTGCATCTGGAAGAGTTGCTCGCGGGCTTTGTTCAGTTCGTTCTGGGCGTTGCGGCGCTCGGTCAGATCGCGTGTGATTTTGGCGAAACCGACGAGCTCGCCTTTTTCATTCCTGATGGGGTCGATCACAACCCCCGCCCAAAACTGCGATCCGTCCTTGCGCTGCCGGCAGCCTTCGGTTTCAAATTTGCCTTCGCGCGCGGCGATCTCCAGATTTCTGTCAGGAATCCCCGCAGCGCGATCTTTGTCGGTATAGAAGACACTGAAATGGCGGCCGATAATCTCGTCGGCTCTATAGCCTTTGATGCGTTCGGCGCCGGCGTTCCAACTCGTCACGATGCCCTGTGCGTCGAGCATGTAGATCGCGTAATCGGTGACGCTCTGGACCAGCAGCCGGAACAGGCGTTCGCTTTCGAAAAGCGCCCCGCCGGTCGCGGCGGCCTGTCGTTCGAACTGCCCCTGGCCGGGCGCCTCTGAGCCGCCGTTCGGCTTGCCCGGTCCGCGTTCGCGCGGGCCATGATCCGTCCCTCTCATGGCAGACGGCTTTTGGCTGCGGTGAAAGGCGCCAACTGTCCCCGGAGTTGCGGCATAGGAACCCGGCTACGGCTACAGCAAACCCAACGCTTTGAAGCTGGCATGGTTTCCCCGGCCGATCACGAGATGATCGTGCAGCTCGATTTTCAGCGCTTTGGCCGCCGCGGCTATTTCGCGCGTCATGGCAATATCCGTGCGGGAAGGGGTCGGATCGCCGCTCGGATGGTTGTGCACCAGGATCAGGGCGGAAGCGCCAAACTCTAGCGCCCGCTTGACCACTTCGCGGGGGTAGACCGGCGTATGGTCCACGGTCCCGCGCTGATGCACCTCATCGGCAAGCAGGATGTTTTTGCGGTCGAGAAAAAGCACCCGGAATTCTTCGGTTTGCGCCCGTCCCATGGCCGCCGAACAATAATCGAGCAGCGCGTCCCAGGACGACAGCGCCGGTCTGCCGATGATCTTGGCGCGGGCAAGGCGTAAGGCGGCGGCTTCCACGATTTTCAGCGCGGCGACTGTTGCCTCCTTCACGCCATCGACGTCCTTCAGCCGCTCCGGCGAGGCCGCGATCACGTCAGCGAAGCTACCGAAACGCGCGATCAGGGACTTGGCCAGCGGCTTGGTATCGCGCTGCGGAATCGCCATGAACAGGAGCAGCTCCAGCAGCTCGTAATCGGGAAGCGCGTCGCTACCGCCCGCGAGGAAGCGCTCGCGGAGCCTCTGCCGGTGGCCGCTATAGTGTGGAAGTTCGCTGCCCCCGGCACTCTCAGACGTAGGGCGGCGCGTGCCATCCTTTGGGCGAGAGCGTGAAGATCTCGAAGCCATCCTGCGTCACGCCGATGCTGTGTTCGAATTGCGCCGAAAGCGAACGATCGCGAGTGACCGCGGTCCAGCCGTCGCTCAAGATCTTTACCGCATAGCCGCCCAGATTGATCATCGGTTCGATGGTGAAGAACATGCCCGGTTTCAGCGCGACGCCCTGACCGGGGCGGCCGTAATGGACGATATTGGGCAGCGCGTGGAAAATCCGGCCCACGCCGTGTCCGCAGAAATCGCGCACCACGGCGCAACGCTCCTGCTCTTCGGCAAAGGACTGAATCGCGTGGCCGATATCGCCCGTGGTGGCGCCCGGTTTTACTGCCGCAATGCCGCGCATCATCGATTCATACGTGATCTCGACCAGCCGCTGCGCTTTGCGCTTGACCTCGCCGATGTAATACATGCGGCTGGTATCGCCATGCCAGCCATCCACGATGACCGTGACATCGATGTTGAGAATATCGCCGTCTCGCAGCGGCCGGTCGCTGGGGATACCATGACAGACGACATGATTGATCGAGATACATAAAGTGTGGCGATAGCCGCGATAGCCGAGGCAGGCAGGGAGCGCACCGTGAGCGAGCACATAATCGAAAGCGATTTTATCGAGCGCTTCCGTGGTCACGCCGGGCTTCACTTCGGGGACCAGAAGGTCCAGCACTTCCGCGGCCAGGCGGCCCGCCTTGCGCATGCCTTCGAAATCCTCAGGCCGGTGGCTCGCAACGGCAAACGCCGAGCGGCGCGCCAGCTCGATGGCGTCGCGGTCGAGGGTGACTTCCGGGGGCAGATCGGACATCAGGTCGGACATGGTTTTCTTTGCGCTCGCAGCAGGTAACGCGCGTTCTCGGCGCTATAGTAATATCGATACGCTCTCTTTTACACTTGGGTTCTTAGGGAAGCCAGCTTCAAGGGGCTAACTTGCCTTTAATGAACGAAGCTGCACCGGTTACCGCAGCGGTGCTCGTCATCGGCGATGAAATCCTTTCGGGTCGAACCGAAGACGCCAATCTTGCGGCCATGGCGCGGTTTCTGGTTCCGCTCGGGATCGACTTGGCCGAAGCGCGTTTTGTGCCCGACGTCCAAGCCGAGATCATCGCCGCGGTGAACGCGCTCCGGGCTCGATATACCTACGTCTTCACCACCGGCGGGATCGGGCCGACCCATGACGATATCACCGCCGATGCGATCGGCGCCGCCTTCGGGCTGCCCGTAGAGCACCACCCGGAGGCGATGGCGCTTCTCTCGGCCCGTTACAGGCCCGGCGAGTTCAATGAGCGCCGCCAGCGCATGGCTCGCACGCCGAGGGGTGCAACGCTGATTAAAAACTCGCTTTCCGCCGCCCCGGGATTTCAAATCGGAAATGTCTTTGTCATGGCGGGGGTACCGAAAATCATGCAGGCAATGCTGGAAGATGTCCGCTTACGGTTAACGCGTGGCGTGCCCATGCTCAGCCGGAGCGTGACGGTGCGGATTCCTGAAGGCCGGATTGCGGAAGGCTTGGCCACCATTCAACAGGCTCATCCGGCGGTGACTATCGGGAGCTATCCATTCTTTGCCGAAGCCGGAATAGCCACCGAGAAAGGCGGCACCGCCGGTACAGTCCTGGTCATACGAGGCCGGAATGAAGCAGCCGTTGAAGCGGCGGAAAGAGAAGTGGCGGCCCTCGCGGATTCGCTCGGAAATCGGGGAAGGGGTTAAAATTCCAGACAAATTGAGCCAAAATTCACTAAGTTAGTCGTGGAATTTCGAGAACTTGGTTCAATTTAGGACCCAATTAATGGTTGCCGCCTTGGGCGGTCTGTGTCAGCCTTGCGATCGTAGTCAACCGGAACGGGGGAGCGAGCGCATGATCATCAGACGCGTTTTGATCGCAGCCGTCGGCGGGATTCTGTTCGCAGCGGCCGGTGTCGCTGCCGCGGGCAATTTCTCCTCGGACCGTCAGGTCGACTTCTTCGCCAAGGGCACCCACCAATTCTACGTTTGGTGTTCGGGAACGGCCGACTACCTCGCCACGGCCGAAGGTTCCAATGCCGAAGAAGCCCAGATGAAGCTCTATAACGCCGTCAAAGCGGTAGGAAAGAGGTCCTGCTGGCCGGTTTGGCAAGGCCGCGTGGCGGGGGGGTAGGCACTCTTCTGTTGCGCGCTGTTACACTTTGTGTTGCGACCTGAATCGCCAAAAAACCCAATAAAATCGCGCTTTGTTACAGTGTGACGACCTGAAGGGGGGTATGCCTATCGCCCGCTTTCTTCAATTCAGCGCATTGTCTTGAGCGGCCTTGGCCAGGGCGGCCTGAGCCGGGGCTTGGTTGGCGAACACATCGCGCGCTTTGACCAGGGCCGCCATCGCTTTGGGTTTGTCGCCAAGCACCGCATAGGCGCGGATCAACATCAGCCAGCCGTTAAGATCGTTGGGATCGTTTTGCAAGCGGTCGGCCAATTGCTGCACCATGGCCATGGGGTTGGGTGCGGCACCCCCGGTCTGTGCTTTCAACGCGGCCACTTGGTTCACCAGGTCACTGCGCCAAGGGGTATTGGGTGGAGCATCGGCCAAAACCGTTTCCCATAATTCCAGCGCGCCCGCTTTGTCGCCGCGGGAGGCCAATGCCAAACCAATGTAGTAGCGCGAAACCAAGTCTTTCGGATCTTCATCCAAAGCCTGGCGGAAAACGCCTTCCGCTTCCTTGGTGACTTGTCCCGCCGCTTCGGTCATCGCTTCGCCATAGCTCGACAGCAGTTGGGGCTGTGCTGCGCCCTGTTCTTGCTTGGCGGCATCCACGGCTTGGGCCAGCGCCTTTTCGGCCTGCACAGGATTGCCGAGCGCGAGATAGCCGCGGCCGAGCAGCGTCCAGCCCTCGATATCGCCAGGGCGCTGCGGCATACGCTGCGCCAGCATAGCGACGAGCGCGGGATAGTCGTTTTTCGAGGGGCCGGTCAACGAGGTGAGCGCGAGTTGCGGCTGACCGAGCGCTGCATAAACACCTAGGCCGAGCGCCATGGTGGCAAGCCCCGCGGCTGCCGCAAACCAGGTCCGGCGCGGCATAGGCTCGCGTTTTTCGGCGCGCAACAGCGGCAGCACCACGAAGGCGGCCGCCATCAGGGCCACGAGGCCGAAGATCAGGACGAGAACGATGATCATGGGGCGGAACGCCTAGCACAGAGCGGCCGCTCTCGTCACTTGCCCGCATTCACATTGGCGCGTTCGGAACAGGACGACGGCGTCCGGAAGGCGCTGCGCGAGCATTTCTACGCGTAATTGAACGCGAACCCGCAGCCGTTTAGCGCGCCCTTGCCAGATAATTGCGTTCCCCGCATCGTGCCATCGCCGCAGCTCTAATGGCCCCGTGGCGGAATGGTAGACGCAACGGACTTAAAATCCGTAGCTCCGAAACGGGCGTGCCGGTTCGAGTCCGGCCGGGGCCACCAACGCTGGAATGGGCATCTCACATTCAGCTAAGCTCGAAAGAGGCTGATGTGGAGAGCGCCCGTGTTGCGCATTGGACTGATCCTGCCGCCCGGCTTCGCCGTATTAAGCTTTGCGCCGCTCTCGGTGTTTGAGGCCGCCAACACGGTCCTCGAAAAGCCTTTCTACGAGGTCCAAGCGGTGTCTCTCACAGGAGGGCGCATCCCGAATTCGTTCGGGATGGAGATGGAGACAGTGCCCGTGACGGATGCAACGTTCGACACACTACTGCTCGGTTCTCCGCCCGACGTTCGTCCTCAATCGCCGGACTTACTGTCTTTTCTGCGCGACGTGCCCGGCACAACGCGGCGCATCGCATCGATCTGCATCGGCGCCTTTATTCTGGGCGACGCAGGATTGCTCGACGGCCGCAGGGCAACGACGCATTGGTTCTACGCCGGCGAACTGCAACGCCGCTATCCGAAGGCAACGGTCGAGATGGATCGCATCTTTATCGCTGACGGACAGATTTGGACATCGGCAGGAATGACCGCCGGCATCGACTTAGCGCTCGGTCTCGTGGAGCGAGATATCGGCCCTGAAAAAACACGCGATCTCGCTAGGATGCTTGTCGTCCACCACCGCCGAGCCGGCGGACAGTCGCAACACTCGGCGCTCCAGGATATGGATGCCAAATCGGATCGTGTGCAAAATGCCCTTCAGTTCGCGCGGCGGAATCTCGCCACACCACTTACCGTAGAGAAACTAGCCGATGCGGCTCGCCTCAGCCCGCGGCAGTTCAGCCGCGTGTTCCGCGCCGAAACCGGCATATCCCCGGCCAAAGCCATTGAGAATCTGCGATTGGAAGCGGCCCGGCTGATGCTCGAACAGAGCCGGCTTCCCATTGAAGAGATCGCGAATGAAACAGGGTTTGGCGACCGCGAGCGCATGCGCCGCAGCTTCACGCGCGCGTTTGGTCAGAGCCCGCAATCGGTGCGCAACGCATCGCCCCCTCTGGCTTCGTTCTAAATCGACATCTTCGGAGCGGTCGGCGGCCGCCGCGTCCGAAATAGTGGCATTTTCGACATTGGAAACCTTCGACAAAGCCACATAATTTGCGTCGGTTGGATTTACCTCGCCGTCGCGCTCTATCGAGGCCGAAACAAGGAGTGCAACCCGTGGCTGAGTCAGCGGCGCCCTTGCGGGTCATTGAGGAAACGCCCGCATATTGGCGGGTCGTGTTCGATTATCCGCCTTTCAACATTCTCGACGCCACAATATTCCAGGGGCTCCAGGATTTGCTTGCGCGCATGGGCGCCAGCCCGAGCGTGCGTGTCGTAGTGTTCGAAAGCGCAAATCCTGAGTTCTATCTCTCCCACTTTGATCTGACCGGCAAGACGGGCAACATCACCACCGCCGTCGGGCCTTCAGGCCTCCCGATCCTGACGGATACGTTCGTCCGTCTCACCAAATCTCCAGTAGTCAGCATCGCGAAGATCCGAGGCTGCGTCCGAGGCGGGAGCAGCGAATTCGTCCTGGCCTGCGACATGCGCTTTGCGTCGCGCGAAAAGACGCTGCTGGGCCAACCCGAAGTCGGGGTTGGAGTGCATCCCGGCGGAGGCGGCACGGAACGTCTCCCACATCTCGTCGGCCGTGGCCGCGCGCTCGAAATCGTCCTCGGCGCGAACGACTTCGACGGCGATACCGCGGAGCGATATGGATACGTCAACCGAGCACTTCCCGACGCAGAACTGGACGCCTTCGTCGACGCGCTCGCGCGGCGGATCGCTTCGTTCGACCGGCGTGCCATCGCGGCGGCAAAGAATCTCATCAATCAGGTCTCGTTACCGTCCGCCGACCGGCTGCTCGACGCTCTCACCTCCTTCCAAACCGCGCTGACGTGGACTGAAACGCAGCAGCGAATCGAAGCTCTGTTAGAGCGCGGGCTCCAACGCAAAAGCGACTTTGAGAAACAGTGGCCCGCATTGCTCGGCAAGCTCTTGGAGACGTAATCCCCGTGCGGCCGCAAGATTGAGGTAGATAACAATGTCCAAGCAAAGCAAACCGAGTATCGTTTTCGCTCATGGCCTCTGGGCCGATGGCTCATGCTTCAGCAAATTGCTCCCAGCGCTGCAGGCCGAGGGCCATGAAGTGATGGCATCCCAGCATGGCCTGGACTCCCTGAAGAGCGACGTGGACTGCGTCAGCCGTTGTTTCGGGCGGGTCAGCGGCCCTGTGGTCCTTGTCGGCCACTCTTACGGCGGCACCCTGATCACGCACGCGGGGACGGACAACCGGGTCGCCGCGCTCGTCTACATCGCAGCGCTTGCACCCGACGAGACCGAAACCTCGCAAAGCCAGCAGCAGAAATTCCCCGTCACGGACGTGTTTTCTCATATCGAAGTCGCTGAGGGTCGCATTTGGCTAAAGCCTGACGGCATCGAGTATTTCGCGGGTGATCTGCCGGAGGCGGAGCAGAAGCTGGTTTGGGCGACCCAGGCCGTGCCGGTGCCAGACCTGTTCACGCAAAAGGTCGACGGCGTCGCCTGGGAGTCAAAGCCGAGTTGGTACATCGTGGCCAAGAACGACCGCACGGTCCATCCCGAACTGGAACGCTTCGTGGCGAAGCGCATGGGCGCGACAATCGTCGAGACCGAGAGCAGCCATGTCCCGATGCTGTCCAAGCCTGCCGTCGTGCTCGACGTGATCCGCGCCGCCGCGAAGGCCGTAACCTCATCTCTTCGCGCTGCGTAACCGCCGAGGTCGCGGCTGGAGACGTTGATGAGCCTCGGCACGAGCAATGGGCTGATTTAGGCGACCTTGCGGGCTTTCGCACGATGCGTCGGTGCTTTTCCGCGCCGGCCAGCGCGCCTCCCGCGCGAATGCGGAAAGTTTGATCTCAATCCGCCCCCGAAGGCTGCCATGACCTTGAGCACTGTGGATAGTTCGGGCTTTCCATTGGCGCTCAGTGTTTTGTAAAGCTGCTCGCGCGCCAAGCCTGTCGCTCTGGCAATCTTTGTCATCCCGCGCGCACGCGCGACATCACCCAGGGCCTCCGCGATCCGCGAGGTGTTACCGCTTTCGAATGCGGCATCCAGATAGACCGCAATCATCTCCTCGCTATCGAGATAATTGGCGACATTATATTTCTTTGTCTTGAGACTCATGTGTTCCTCCGTTTGGCCATCGCAATGGCGCGGGCGATATCCTCATTTTGCGAAGACTTATCGCCGCCACACAGCAGGATGATGAGGGTCTTTCCCCGTTGGGTGAAATAGAGCCTGTAGCCCGGGCCATAGCTGATCCGCATTTCGCTAACGGCTTTGCCAACCGGCTTCACGTCTCCGGCATTTCCGTCCCGAAGCCGCCTGATCCGCTCAAAGATTCGCTCTTTTGCCTGCATGTCGCGAAGCCCTTTGAGCCATTTGTCGAAAACGTCCGTGACCTCTATTTGGGCCATGCGCAATGGTAATTTGTAAATTACAACATGGCAAGCCAGCTGCGCCACAGACGTTTGGCGCTACGCATGCTCGTTTTTACTTGGAGCGATATTCTCTGTGCTCAGGGTGCGGCATCATGGACCATGCTTGGACTTGCGGTTGTTGCGGGAGGCAGTTCAACACTCTACCGCTCGACTTCGCGTGCAACGCGCCGGATCACTGGTTGCAAATCCCCGAACCAGAGCGTCAAGTCCGCGGAAAGCTGGACAACGATGTCTGCATCATCGATGGCAGGGACATCTTCGTTCGCGGTTGCCTTGAAATTCCCATCATTGGCCAAGAAGACAAGTTTGTGTGGGGAGTATGGGTATCAGTCTCCAAGAAAAGTTTCGGCCGCATCCTCGATCTATGGAGTGCGGAGGCAATCGAGAATGAGCCCCCGCGGTTTGGATGGCTTTCTAACAACATCGCGGTCTATCCACCGACTCTGAACCTCAAAACTCATTTACACTTGCGAGGTGGCGGCAGCCGCCCATCGATCGAGCTTGAGCCGACGGATCACTCTCTCGCCATCGAGCAACGGCGGGGCATTCCGTTAGACGAGTGGAGGAAATTGCCGCAGCACTCTCACTTCGACACTGACGCTGTCGGCGACAAACGTCCCTGGGAACGCGAGAAACGAAGATAGCCCCGTGCCCAGTTTGGCCCCGGCTGGTCCACTAGTTTCACACAGTCAGCCAATCGAGCGATTTCTCGGTTTCGATATTTTGCAGGCGATCGAAGAGGCGCGACATGTCGGCGGGCGGAAAGTGTTTCGTCAGCAGCATGAATTTTTCGCGCAAGCCTGCTCTGTCGAGCGGACGGGCTGGAGTGCCGGAGAAATCGGTGACACGGCGCGTCAAACTGCGTCCGTCGTTCAATGTCACGGTGACGGTGCTCGCAAGATCGTCGTTTCGCTGGCCATCAACGGCGGTCATGTTCACCCGCGCGGCCATGGCTAGGATTTGCACGTCCTTGTGCACGGCATCGTCGAAAGATTCCGGGTCGACTGGATTGCGATAGAGCGACAGCGCGACGCAGAAGGGGATGCTGTATTGCGCAAGCAGAGCATCGCCCGGCACGGGAATATTGTTGGTGGTCGCCATGCGCTTGTTGCCGGCAATCGCAATCGACCGCACGTCGACGGGTGCGAATTTGTATTGGTTCTTGAGATCGAGCATCGCCTCAACCGGCCGATGCGCCGTGATGTGGCAGGCAAAGCGCTTCATCATGATGCGCATGGTGACGAAATCTTGCCCGAGCCCGCGCGTGAGCAATGCCGTATCCCAGTCATTGGCAAAGGCGTGCAGATATCCCGCTTCGCCTTCAATCACGGTGCTCGGACCGGTGAAGCCCTCATCGGCGAGGCTTGCCGCGAGCACCCCCGATTCCGCCGCGCGCCCCAGATGCAGCTTCTTGACCATCGCGCCATTCCCGGCATAGGCAAATTCCATCAGCCCCGCGGATAGAGAACCGGCGATGCCAATGGTGTTGGTCATTTTTCCCGCATCGAAGCGCAGCAAATGCCCCACCGCGATGGCGCCGCCGAACGGTCCGGTGGTGCCCGGCGCGTGAAAGCCGTGCGGTTCGATCGTGTCCTTGGCGGCGCTGCCGATGCGGATCATGCATTCGCCGCCCGCGGCCATCGCGACGATCAGCTCGCGTCCGCTTAGATTGCGCTCCTGCGCCACGGCCAATCCGGCGGAGAACATCGTGGCGCCCGGATGCGAGCCCGAATCGGGATCGGTCAGATTATCAAGCTCGAAGGCATGAGCCATCGCGCCATGGGCGAGCGCCGCCGAGGGTGCCTGCACGGCCGTGCCGCCAATGCCGAGGATGCGGCTTTTGCCACCCGGCCCAGTGCGCAGCGCATGCGCGATGATCATCCGGCTCCAGGGCAATTGTCCGCCATAAAGAATGTCGGCGACGGTGTCGGTGATACAGTCTTTGATGCGCCCGACGACTTGCGGCGGCAAATCCTCGTAAGAGAGCTTCGCGGCGTAATCGGCGAGCCTTATGGTGTAGCCGGTTTGGCCTTTAGGTGGCTCGGCGGCTTTGGCCGCCGTAAGCAATTCGGGCGCCAAGCCGATTGCGCCCGCCGTAAGCGCAGCGCGGCCGAGAAAGCTGCGCCGGCCGAGCCGATCCACACCCGATTCCGCCATGACATCCTCCCGATCTGTTCGATGAGGCAAAATAGCGGTTCGCCGTCAAAGCCGATAGCGGGAACGGATGGCAATCGGCGGCGTTGTCGCGCCTATCATGAATCAATTATCCGAAGCGACCCGCCACTGCATCGATACGTGCCTGCGCTGCCATGCGATATGCCTCGCCACGGCCATGACCGAATGTCTGGAAACCGGCGGGGACCATGTCAGGCCGCAGCATTTCCGGCTGATGCTGGATTGCGCCGCGATCTGCCAATTGGCTGCCGACCTGATGGCGCATAAGAGCCAATTCCATCGCCAGGCATGCGCGCTCTGCGCGGAGGTTTGCGAGGCGTGCGCGCGGGATTGCGAAGGGATGGCTTCTATGGAGGAATGCGCCGCCGCATGCCGCTCTTGCGCGGCCGTATGCCGTGAGATGGCGTAATCCTTTCCCAGGGTCTGAGATTGGCCGATTCCGCTCCCGCCGACCTGCGCCGCACCACTTGCTGCATCGCCGGCGGCGGACCAGCCGGCATGGTGTTCGGATTCTTGCTCGCGCGGGCCGGCGTGGATGTCGTAGTGCTGGAGAAGCACAAGGATTTCCTCCGCGATTTCCGTGGCGACACGGTTCATCCCTCGACGCTCGAGGTGATGCGCGAGCTCGGCCTGCTGGAGGAATTTCTCAAGCGGCCGCATCAAGAGCTGAGGGAATTTACCGGCATGATCGGGGGCGTGCCAGTGCGGATCGCCGATTTGTCCCATGTGCCGGCTCACTGCAAATTCGTGGCCTTGATGCCGCAATGGGATTTTCTCGATTTCCTCGCGGAGCATGCAAAGCGCTATGCCAATTTCCATTTGCTGATGGAAGCCGAGGTCGTCGACCTTCTCACAAAGGACGAGCGCACCGTTGGCGTGAGCGTGAAGACGCCGAATGGTCCGCTCCGCATCGAAGCCGATCTTGTTGCCGGTGCAGATGGGCGCCATTCCACTGTGCGCGAAAAGGCGCGGCTTCCCCGCGACGAATTCGGCGTTCCGATCGACGTGCTTTGGATGCGCCTATCCAAAAGGCCGGACGACCCGAATACCACACTCGGTCGCATCGGCGCCGGCGCGATCTTTGTCACGCTGGACCGCGGCGATTACTGGCAATGCGCCTTTGTCATTGAAAAGGGCGGCGCGGAAACGCTGCGGCAAGCAGGATTGCAGGCATTTCGCGATTTGATCGTCCGCATTGCGCCGGTGTTTGCCGACCGCGTGGCCGAGCTCAAAGATTGGGAGCAGATCAAGCTCCTGACGGTGATCGTCGATCGCCTGCGCCAATGGTACCGGGAAGGGCTTCTTTGCATCGGCGACAGCGCGCATGCCATGTCACCGATTGGCGGTGTCGGAATCAATCTGGCCGTGCAGGATGCGGTGGCGGCCGCGAATATCCTGGCCGAACCGCTGCGCAACCGCACGCTGCGCCTGGACGATCTTAAGAAAGTGCAGAAGCGGCGCGAATGGCCGACGCGAATGACGCAAGGCTTGCAGATGATCATGCAGGATCAGGTCATGACTCGCGTCCTGCAGCTGAAACGCGAACCAAAGCCGCCCTTAGCGGTGAAGCTGCTCGACCGCTTTGCCTTTCTGCGCCGCATTCCAGCGCGCTTCATCGCAGTCGGGTTTCGCCCCGAGCATGTGCGGACCTCGGAACAGCCGCCGGGCGCTGCGCCGCCAAGCCGCTAACACATTCGTATACAGAGTAAGCCCCCCCTGGGGACGCGCAAGACATCGCTCGGTTCCCTTTCATGACGATGCCTTAATCTTAAGAGTTCCAGGAACCCGCAGCCTGCGAGGCACGTTTTACCCTCAGTGGCCGGACGCAAAAGCATCGCGGCATGGCTTTCGGCCGTTTCTCCGAAAACCGTAGGAGGTCGTAATGTTGAACAGAACATCCTTAGCAATAGGCGCGGCGCTGCTTTCCATGGGCGCTTGCTTGGCCGCTCCCGCTCAAGCTGCCGGTGTAAAAGTCGGCGTACTGACCTGTAATGTGCAGGGCGGTTGGGGCTTCATTCTCGGTTCCTCCAAGGAGGTCAACTGCAGTTTCGTCGGGAACCGCGGCTATTCCGAGCACTATGTCGGCAACATCTCGAAGGTCGGCGTCGATATCGGATTCACCAAAGGTGGCGTGCTGATTTGGGACGTGATTGCGCCGGAGTCCAATGTCCGGCCAGGAGCGCTTCAGGGCGATTACGGCGGGTTGACCGCAAGCGCCACCGTGGGTGCGGGCATCGGCGCCAATGCACTGATTGGCGGGTTCGACAGGTCGTTCACGTTGCAGCCGATCAGCATCGAAGGCAATACCGGCTTGAACGTCGCGGCGGGTATCGGCGCCTTGGATCTCAAGTTCCAAAGAGGTTAGGTTCGTAGCGTCTTCTAAGAAAAGAGCCCCGCGGGATACCGCGGGGCTCTTTTCACATTTGCATCGCCCAGCCGTCCACCGCCATGGCGGCCTGACGAATGGCTTCCGTAAGCGTCGGATGAGCGTGGCTGGTGCGGGCGATATCTTCGGCCGAAGCCGAAAATTCGAGCGCCAGCGAGGCTTCGCCGATCATGTTTCCGACGTCCGGTCCGATCATGTGCACGCCCAGCACCCGGTCGGTCTTGGCGTCGGCGATGATCTTCACGAAACCTTCGGTGGTGAGATTGGTTTTTGCGCGGGGGTTTGCGGTGAAGGGAAAGCGGCCAACTTTATAATGCACGCCCGCTTGCTTTAGGTCCTCCTCGGTTTTGCCGACGACGGCTACTTCCGGATAGGTATAGATGACCGAAGGAATCGCATCGTAATTCACATGGCCGGCACGCCCGGCGATCCGCTCGGCGCAGGCAACCGCTTCGTCTTCAGCCTTGTGCGCCAGCATCGCGCCTTCGCGAACGTCGCCGATCGCCCAGATGCCGGGAACATTGGTGCGGAAATGCTCGTCTGTCGTCACACGGCCGCGGGAATCGCGCTTCACGCCCACCTCGTCCAACCCAAGTCCATCCGTATAAGGACGCCGGCCAATGGATACGAGCATGGCATCGGCCTCGACGATCTCGTGCGTTCCGCCTTTCGCGGGTTCTACGGCGATCGCAAGAGTTGCCCCCTTCCTCTCCACGCCCGCGACCTTGCTCGCGAGCTTGAAAACCATCCCCTGCCGCTCCAACAAACGCTGAAACCGCTGGGCGACCTCCAAATCGACTCCGGGGACAATGCGGTCGAGAAATTCCACGGCCAAAACCTCGGAGCCGAGCCGCCGCCACACCGAACCCAACTCAAGCCCGATCACGCCCGCGCCAACCACCAGCAACCGTTTGGGCGCCGCGGGGAAGCTGAGCGCACCGGTCGAAGAGACAACGGTTTTCTCGTCGATTGTGACGCCGGGGAGCGGCATGACGTCTGAGCCGGTTGCGATGATGATGTGCTTGGCGCCGAGGTCACGCGCGCCATCCTTAGTCTGCACGGTGACGCGACCTGGTGCTGCGATTTTAGCGTCGCCGACGATGCCCGTGACTTTGTTTTTTTTGAACAGGAACTCGACGCCCTTGGTAAGCTCGCCGACAACCTTGTCCTTATGCGCCATCATGGCTTTGAGGTCGATGCCCAGGGTCCCGATAATCCCGAATTTGGCGAAGTCGCTGCGCGCCATCTGATAGAGATCGCTCGCATACAACAGCGCCTTGGATGGAATGCAGCCTATGTTCAGGCAGGTCCCGCCAAAGGAACCGCGCTTGTCGACGCAAGCGGCGGACAAGCCCAATTGGCCGAGCCGGATGGCACAATTATATCCGCCGGGGCCGCCGCCGACGACGACAACATCGAATGTATCGGCCATTTTACTTCCCTTTTTTAACCCACCATGTTCGCGCCTGTGTGCGTGCGTCATGGCCCGCAAAAGCGGGCCATCCAGGCGATGAAGGATTCAATCGGTCCGCGGCCCCCGATTACGTCATTAGCCACAGCGGTGGATCACCTCGTAATCGGGGGCACCGGCTGCGTGGCCCGGATGAGCCAAGCCATGACATAAGTGATTAAAATCACAAATCCAGTAGCAGTCGCTGCGGGTCTTCGAGGGTTTCCTTGACCCGCACCAGGAAAGTGACTGCTTCACGCCCATCCACCAGCCGGTGATCGTAGGACAGCGCGAGATACATCATCGGCCGAATCTCGATTTTGTCGCCAATTGCAACCGGGCGGTTCTGAATCTTGTGCATGCCGAGTATGCCGCTCTGCGGCATGTTCAAAATCGGCGTCGACATCAGCGAACCGAACACCCCGCCATTGGATATTGTGAATGTGCCGCCGAGCAGGTCTTCCAGCTTCAATTTGTTGTCGCGGGCGCGCGCGCCGTAGTAAGCGATGCGTTCTTCAATTTCAGCCAGCGATAGACTGTCCGCTTCGCGCAGAACGGGCACGACTAGGCCGCGATCGGTCGAAACCGCAACGCCAAGATCGTAATAGTTCTTGTACACGATATCATCGCCGTCGATCTCGGCATTAACGGCGGGAATTTCCTTCAACGCCGTGACACAGGCTTTGACGAAAAAACCCATGAAGCCGAGTCGAACGCCGTGCTTCTTCTCGAAGCTGTCCTTATAGGTTGCCCGCAAGCCCATCACCTTCGACATATCCACTTCATTGAAGGTGGTGAGCTGAGCGGCAATGTCCTGCGATTCCTTCAATCGCAATGCGATGGTCTTGCGCAACCGCGACATCGGCACGCGCTCTTCGCGGGCGCTGTCGCGCCGAGCGGATTCCGCGACCGGCGTTGGGGCGGGGGCGGCTTTGGCAGCTGCAGCATTGAGCGCGCCGAGTGCGTCCGCTTTGGTCACCTGCCCGCGTTTTCCCGAGCCTGAAATCGCGGAGACGTCGAGCTTCTCCTCTTCGGCGATGCGCCGCACAGAGGGAGGCGGCGGAGGGACTTGCGGCGGGGGCGTTTTGACCTCCGGTGCCGGCTGTTTTGTCGTTGCGGGTTTTGCCGGTTCGGCTATGGCAGATGCTTTTTCCTTGGGCGCAGCAGCGCCTTCGGCGACTTGGCCCAGCACCGCGCCTACACCCACCGTGCCCCCTTGCTGCACTTCGATATGTTCGAGAACGCCAGCAACCGGTGACGGCACTTCGACACTGACCTTGTCGGTCTCAAGCTCGACCAACGGCTCGTCCTGCTTGACCGCCTCCCCCTCTTTTTTGAGCCACCGGGCGATGGTCGCCTCGGTGACCGATTCCCCCATTGCCGGTACTTTGATTTCAATGCTCATTCTCGTGTCTTCAGTCTCACAGCGTCAGCGCATCATCGAGGAAGGCTTTGAGCTCGGCTTCATGTTGGCTCATCTGTCCGGCGGCGGGCGAAGCCGAAGATTTTCGTCCGGCATAACGCAGCGGCCCTTTGCGCCCCAACTGCTCCAACACGCTCTCGATGGAGGGCGCGACAGAAGTCCAGGCACCTTGATTTTTGGGCTCTTCCTGGCACCAGATGATTTCCGCTCGCGGGAACCGCGTGAGCTCGTCGGTAAGCGGAAGGCCCGGGAACGGATAAAGCTGCTCGATCCGCAAGAGCTGCATCCGCGCCTCTTTTCGCTTCTCGCGCTCCTCGAACAGATCGTAATAGACTTTGCCCGTGCAAAGCACGACGCGTTCGATCCGATCGTCGGGAACGAGTTCAAGGCCGGATTGGGGATAGGTCTGTGCATCATCCCACAGGACGCGGTGGAACGACGAACCGGGGCCGAACTCCGCCAATTTCGAGACCGCACGCTTGTGGCGCAGGAGAGATTTCGGCGTCATCAGGATCAGCGGTTTGCGGAAATTCCGATGCATCTGCCGGCGCAGAATGTGGAAATAATTTGCCGGCGTCGTGCAATACGCCACCTGCATATTGTCGTCGGCGCAGAGTTGCAAAAAGCGCTCGAGTCTGGCCGAGGAATGTTCCGGCCCCTGGCCTTCGAAGCCGTGCGGCAACAGCAGCACGAGGCCGGACATCCGCAGCCATTTCATTTCGCCTGAGGCAATGAACTGATCGATCACCACCTGCGCCCCATTGGCAAAATCTCCGAACTGCGCCTCCCACAACACGAGCGCTTTGGGTTCGGCCAGGCTGTAGCCATATTCGAAGCCGACCACCGCCTGTTCGGAAAGAAGCGAATCCACCACCTCAAATTCGGCCTGCCCGTCGCGAATATGATTGAGCGGCAGATAGCGCTCCTCAGTCTGTTGATCGACCAGCGCGGCATGGCGCTGCGAAAATGTCCCGCGCGAGGAGTCCTGTCCCGAAAGCCGCACCGGAAATCCTTCGTCCAAGAGCGTGCCGAAGGCGAGCGCTTCGCCGGTTGCCCAATCAACGCCTTCGCCTTTCTCGATCGTCTCGCGCTTTGCCTGCATCAGCCGGACAATCGTGCGGTGCGCGTGAAATCCATCGGGAATATTCGAAAGCGCAGAACCGACGCTTTTCAGCGTATCCAAATCGACATCGGTGGTTCCGCGGCGGTCGCCGCGGGGAGCCGTTTCAAGGCCAGTCCAGCGGCCATCCAGCCAGTCGGCTTTGTCCGGCAGATACGAGTCGGCGGCTCCAAGTTCGTCTTCGAGCCTTTGGCGGAAACCGGCGGTCATCTCGTTCACGTCGGCTTCACCGATGGTTCCCTCTTCGATCAGCCGCTTGGCGTAAAGCTCAAGGGTTGTCGGATGATCTTTGATCGCGCGATACATCAGCGGCTGCGTGAAGGACGGCTCATCGGCTTCGTTATGGCCGAAACGGCGATAGCAGAACATGTCGATGACGACATCCTTATGGAACAATTGCCGGAATTCGGTCGCAATGCGCGCGCAATGCACGACGGCTTCGGGATCGTCGCCGTTGACGTGAAAAATCGGCGACTGCACCATCAGGGCGACATCGGAGGGATAGGGAGAGGAGCGCGCATAGGCGGGCGCGGTGGTGAAGCCGATCTGATTGTTGATGATGAAATGAACAGTGCCGCCGGTGCGGAAACCTTTGGTGCCCGACATGGCGAAACATTCGGCCACCACACCTTGGCCGGCGAAAGCAGCATCGCCATGCAGCAGCAAAGGCAGCACGGAGGAGCGGCTGACCTTATCGTTATATTGATATTGCTTAGCGCGCGATTTCCCCAGCGCCACCGGATCGACCGCTTCGAGGTGGGACGGGTTGGCGGTCAAAGAAAGATGCACGGTCTTGCCGTCAAAGTTGCGATCGGATGACGCGCCGAGATGATATTTCACATCGCCCGAACCCTGCACGTCCGAGGGTTTCGCCGAGCCGCCGTGGAATTCGTGAAACAGCTGCCGGTAGGGCTTGCCCATAACGTTCGCGAGCACGTTCAGGCGGCCGCGATGCGACATGCCCAACACGATATCTTTGACGCCAAGCTGCCCGCCGCGCTTGATGATCTGTTCCATGGCCGGAATCATGGCTTCGCCGCCGTCCAGCCCAAAACGCTTGGTACCGACGAATTTCACGGCGCAAAATTTTTCGAAGACTTCGGCCTCGACGATTTTGTTGAGAATCGCGCGCTTGCCTTCCGGCGTGAAAGCGATCGCCTTTTCACCGCTTTCGATCCGGCGCTGCAGCCAGTCCCGCTGTTCTGGATCGCTGATATGCATGTACTGGTAGCCGACAGGGCCGCAATAGGTTTGCCTGAGGATATCGACAAGGCGCCGGGGCGTAACGGTTTCAAAACCCATGAGCCCGTCGACAAAAATCGGACGGTCGAGATCGTCTTCGTGAAAACCGTAGAAGGAGGTCTGGAGCTGCGGCAGCGGCTTTGGCTTCTCCAGATTCAGAGGATCCAGATTCGCTTCGCGATGTCCAACCACCCGATAGGCGCGCACCAGCTGAACGGCGCGAATTGACGCTTGCGCGGCGGCTTCGCCGGCTTGGTCGCCTTCCAGAGCATGGGCGGCAACTGGCTCCTTGAGAATCGTTTCCGGGGCACCGGTCAGCGCCGAAACCAGCTCGCCGTCCGGCAGCGCAAGCCGGACGTCGCGCCGCCAGGAGGGCCCGCGTCCTAATTGCGCGGGACTGAGACCGTGCTCGCCGAGTGCTTCGAAAAACGCTCGCCAAGCGCCGTCCACCGAATTGGCGTCGCGCAGAAATTGCGCGTAAAGCCCTTCGATGAAACCGGCATTGGCGCCGAACAAAAAAGAGGTCGCCTCCAAGATGGCATTGGGGGAATTGTTTTTTGGCTTTCGGTTTTTTTGCGATTCTGCGGTCATTTCAGACGGTCGGAATTGGGTATCGGAGGCGACGGAAAAATAAGCGGCTTGGGCCATCGCAGGCCGCCCGACGGTCTACTGCAATTTGACGGATATTACATCGCAAAATTCAGCCGTCGCGAAGCAGCTCCGCTAATGTGGTTCCCAGCGCCGCGGGGTTCAAGGAGACGCGAATCCCGGCCGATTTCATCGCCTCGATTTTGGACGACGCGCCGCCTTTGCCGCCTGAAATGATGGCGCCGGCGTGCCCCATGCGGCGGCCGGGTGGGGCGGTCACGCCGGCAATAAAACCGACGGTGGGCTTTTTGCTCTTGGAGCGTTTGAGAAAATCGGCGGCATCCTCTTCGGCGGCTCCTCCGATTTCCCCGATCATCACGATCGAACGGGTTTCCGGATCGGCAAGGAACTTCTCGAGGATCTCGATGAATTCCGTGCCTTTGACCGGATCGCCGCCGATGCCGACGCAGGTGGATTGGCCCAGTCCGGCGGCGGTCGTTTGCGCCACCGCTTCATAGGTGAGCGTTCCGGAGCGCGATACGATTCCGACTGAGCCGCGGCGATGAATATGACCGGGCATGATGCCGATCTTACATTCGCCGGGCGTGATCACTCCGGGACAATTCGGACCGATAAGCTGGGAGCCGGAGCCGCAGAGCGCGCGTTTTACCCGTACCATGTCGAGAACGGGAATGCCTTCGGTAATGCAGACGATCAGCTCGATTTGCGCATCGATCGCCTCGAGAATTGCATCGGCGGCAAAGGCCGGCGGAACGTAAATGGCGGTTGCGGTTGCACCGGTCTTTTCCTTGGCTTCCTGCACAGTTTCGAAAACCGGCAAATTGAGATGCGTACGGCCGCCTTTGCCGGGCGAAACGCCGCCGACCATTTTCGTGCCGTAGGCAATGGCCTGCTCGGAATGAAACGTGCCTTGAGCGCCGGTGAAGCCTTGGCAGATCACCTTGGTGTTCTTGTCGACAAGAATGGACATGCTCAGCGGCCCTTTACCGCGCGAACGATCTTTTGCGCTGCATCGGCCAGATCGTTGGCGGAGATGATCGAAAGTCCGGAGTGCGCGAGGATCTCCTTTCCCTGCTCGACATTAGTACCTTCGAGCCGAACCACCACCGGCACCGAAAGCGAAACCTCTTTTGCCGCTTGCACGATGCCGTTGGCAATGATGTCGCAGCGCATGATGCCGCCGAAAATGTTCACGAGAATGCCCTTCACGTGGGGATCGGACAGGATGATCTTCAGCGCCGCCGTCACTTTCTCCTTCGAGGCGCCGCCACCGACGTCGAGAAAATTCGCCGGCTCCGCACCGTAGAGCTTGATGATATCCATCGTCGCCATGGCGAGCCCGGCGCCATTCACCATGCAGCCGATGGTGCCGTCGAGCTTGACGTAGTTAAGATCGTATTTTGCGGCTTCCCGTTCGCTTGGGTCTTCCTCGTCGGGGTCACGCAGCACCTGCACGTCGCGATGACGGTAAAGCGCATTGTCGTCAAAATTGATTTTCGCATCGAGACAGATCACCTGCCCCGCTTTGGTGACGACGAGAGGATTGATTTCGAGCAGGCTCATGTCCTTTTCTACGAAAGCTTTGTAGAGGCTTTCGGCAACTGCGCTCATCTGTTTTGCCTGATCGCCGATGAGGTTTAATCTGGCGGCCATGGCGCGGCCGCTATGGGCGCTGAACCCCGCGGCAGGATCGACCCTGAAGGTTTGAATTCTTTCCGGCGTTTTCTTCGCCACGTCTTCGATGTCCATCCCGCCTTCGGTCGATGCAATGAAGGCAATGCGGGAGGTTTCCCGATCCACCAAGGCCGAGAGATAGAGCTCACGGGCAATATCGGAAGCCTCCTCGATATAAAGGCGGCGCACCACGCGGCCCTGTGGGCCGGTCTGATGCGTGATCAAGGTCATGCCGAGCATGCGTTTGGCTTCGCTTTGCAATTCCTCGATTGAGCGGACGAGCTTGACGCCGCCGCCCTTGCCACGTCCGCCGGCATGAATCTGCGCCTTTACGACCCACGCGGGCCCTGGAAGGTCACGCGCCGCCTTCATGGCTTCGTCAACCGAAAAAGCGGCTTGCCCTCGGGGCACGGGCACCCCGTAGGCGCGCAACAGCTCTTTTGCCTGATACTCGTGGATGTTCATGGAAGTCCAAATCTTGGTGGGTAGATAAATCTAGCAGCGATAGGCTTAGGGCAATACCACCGCATCAGGACGGCAAAGGAGCTTCTACGGCGCTGCCGCTACGGGCGGCAATAGAGTCGGCCCTGATTTGCGCGTCCGCCGGGCTGAACAATCTTGCGTGCACCGCCTGGTCCAGCAGGCTGCGGGCTTCAGCCCATTCACTCCGCGCGATTCGGATATCGAGCAAGGCGAGCGCCGCTTCCGGCGATCTAGGCCGCAGCGAATGAGCTCGCAGCGCAAAAGCGAGCGCCTGCTCGTCCTCATGGCGCAGCACAGAAAATTCCGACAGGCGGCGAAGACCCAGAAATTCCGTCTCCGGATGATCCAGCAGCGCGCGGTACGCATTATCGCGTAACGCTTCATCGCCGGAAAGGTCCGCCGCTTGGGCGCGCAAGAGCAATACCAAAGGCTGAGGGCCAAGCAGCTCTTCAGCTTGACGCGCGGCTTCTCCGGCTTCGACAGCGTCCGCCGTTGCGGCCGCAATCAGGCCGCAAGAAAGCGTGTGGTAGGCCTTGCGCGCCCGGCGGGCGGAAACTGCGGTACGGAGTTTGGTGCGTCCGTCAAACAACAACCGGGTGAGGATCGCGACAACGGCAATCAGGACAACCAATAATGCCACCGCCACAACCGCACTCGTGCGAATCTCATAGCCCGCTGCGGTAACGCTCACCGTGCCACCGCGATCTGCGATCCACAGCGCGCCTAATGCGATTGCGCCAGCGCCAATGAGAATGAAGATAAGGCGCGCCATGACTACGGCGATGCAGGGCCGGCGCTAGCGCTTTCTCTGGCTTTTGGCGGCACTTCCGTCGGCAAGGCCTGGGATGACGGCGGTGTGGCCGGAGGGGCCGACTGTGGCGCTTGTTGAGCGAGAGCTTGCACAATCCGCCCATTCATGCCGGCAATTGCGCGCTCCAAGGCCAAGCGAGCTTCACCATCTTTCAGCCACGGCGCCATCGCCGTTGCCGCCGCGCCGCTTATCGCTTTGGTTTCGATAACAGCCGTCGTCAGATCGCCACGATCGAGATCGGCTTGGGCGCGCCCAAGGTGATCCGCTGTCGTGTTGCCCCTTGCCACGGTGACGGGACGCACGCTGACGAGATTTCGCAAGCTTGCCCATATCCTTGCGAAAAACCCTGCTGGTGCCGGGCCTGCCTGCTCCGCGTCGAGAGCATTCTGTGCGGCTTGCGGGAAACGCGTCTGCAACATGGCAAAGGTTGGAACTCCGTTTGCCGCAAGCGGCTGAAGGGGCTTCAGCGCGGGATCATTCGGAGCAACCGCCGCCAGCGCGTCCAACTCGGGTTTGAAGGTCGCATTTTCTTGCGCGGCGCGGGCGAGATTCGCGAGTGCAAGAGTCGCGGCGGCTTGGCGCAATTTGTCGCCGGAATTCTCGGCCTCCAGGCGCGAGACCCGCTCTTGCAAAGCGCTCAGCATATCCTGATTGACGGCGCGGGCGCTTTGCACCTCGACTGTGCCGAGGCGCTGATCGATGCTGTCGAGCCGGGTTCCAATATCGGCCGGCGCCGCTCCCGCCGGCTGGGCTGCGTGTGCCGATCGTTCCAGGGCAGCAAGGCGCGTGTCCAGCGCCGCCGTCCGGCTCTTGATCTCCGCGATATCTTGTTCGGCATTACCGGCCACTGCCGTCCGCGCGGGAGGCGGCGCCCCGGCATGGGACTGCGGCAAAGCAATTGTTGCGTTACTGCTCAGCGCTTGCCAATGGCTGGATAGACCAAGCCAAAGCCCGCCCATCGAGAGCACAATTATTATCGCAAATGAGATGCCGGCTAAGGTGCGCTCGATCCTGGATGGACGTTCTCTTGTGCGGAGCGGGGCGGGGCTTTTGGAGTCCGTGCGGGGAACCAGGTTTTCTTCAGGTGCACTCATAAGAATTCTCCCATCGCTCGATTATGCCATCCGCACAAGTTTTAGCCACCAGGCGGGGGAACGAGATCGAGGATCGCGTCCTGATTGGGAACGCCAGCAACCGCTACGCGGGCAAAGCTCAACGACGCCAAGGCTTCAGCGGTGGCAGCGCTGATGCAAAAAGCGACAAGCCGTGCGCAACAATCGGCCATGCCCGCTTCACCAATGAGAGAAACAAAAATTTTCGCGCTCCGCGGCGAAAAAAGCAGAACTCCGTCGAGGGTTCCACGGCGCAAGTTTTCTTCCGCCTCGGCGGGCAATTTCGCCGCCGGTACGGCTTCGTAAAGCACTTCCGTTTCCACGCGAAATCCCCGTGCTTGAAGAGCTTGCCGTAAGCGGCCGGCAGTTTCGGCGCCCGCTGCGTGCAGCAAACTGCCCTTTGCCGGATCGGCCTTACGTGCAACCGTTTCGACCAAAGCCGAGGAGTCTCCATCAGAGTCGATCACGATAGTAAATCCCGCCAAACGGGCAGATTCCGAGGTCTGAGGGCCTACGGCATAGATCGTCAGATCGCGACGTGGCGTCCCAGCGGCCAAGGCGCGAACGCCATTTGCGCTGGTTGCGAGAATACCCTGAACGCCCTCCAGCGGGAGCGGCGCCCCCTCCAGCAGTCGAACTTCCATGAGCGGCGCTACGATTGCGATATGCCCGCGCGCGCGCAAAAATTCCGCTAGGTTTTCCGCGTCCTCGCGAGGCCGAGTCAGCAGAAGGCGCATGGCAGCATGGTCTCAAAACCGCGGCAATTTCGATCCCGCCGCCTCGCGTATCTCCCGGGCGGCATCTTGACCGGCAGCGTAGCTTTTGGTGAGCGCGAGGTCCTTAGCCAGTCCATCGCAGCGAATAGCGCGCGAGGCGGTCCAGAAGTTCCGGCCATCCGGCGTCAGAACCTGGCCACGAAAATTAAGATTTGCTCCTTCAACCAAAGCCAAGCCTGCGATTGGCGTGCGGCAAGACCCATCCAGCGCCGCCAAAAACCCGCGCTCGCAGGTGATGGCGAGATGGCTTTCCGGGTCGTCGATCGCGGAGGCCAATCCCCGCGCACGATCGTCATCGTCGCGGATTTCGATGCCAATTGCCCCCTGACAGAGCGCAGGAAGCCAATTGTCGGAATCGAGTATCTCGCTATCCGGCAAAGCGAGATTCAGCCTTATTAGGCCGGCGCGGGCGAGCACTATGGCGTCGGCTTCGCCGCGTGCCAGTTTCAAAAGGCGGGTTTCGACATTGCCGCGTAAGGAAACGATGCGCAGATCGGGTCTTAGGCGCAAAGCTTGCGCTTGGCGGCGTATCGAACTGGTGCCGAGCCTCGCATTCTCAACCAGCTTGTCGAAGGGCGCTCCGTCCTTGGCGATGAAGATATCGTGCGGGTCTTCGCGCGCGAGCACTGCGGCGATGCAAAGGCCCGGGGGCTGAGCGGCAGGCATGTCCTTCATCGAATGAATTGCAAGATCGGCTACCCCGCTTAGTAAGGCTTCCTCGATTTCCTTGACAAACAGTCCCTTGCCGCCCGCCTCGACCAGCGGCCGGTCTTGGATGCGATCCCCGGTGGTGCGGAAGGTTTGTACTGGGCACAACTCGTCGAGTTCGGCCTCGTCCCAGCCATGGGCTTGGGCTAGCGATGACCGGACGAGATGGGTCTGGGCAAGGGCGAGAGGCGAGCCGCGGGTTGCGAGGCGGAGAATGGGGTTGTTCATGAGGGAACGCGATCACTCGAATTGGACAGGGTCACGTCCTTAGCATAGACCGAAATTATGCCGTCAAAGCCTTTGATTATCCTCGGGATAGAAACCAGTTGCGACGAGACCGCGGCCGCGGTGGTGCGCGGATTTCCCCCGGGCCCCGGCGACATTCTTTCCAATATCATGTTCAGCCAGGTGGCGGAGCATCGCCCTTACGGGGGCGTTGTGCCGGAGATCGCGGCACGCGCCCATGTCGAAATGCTCGATGCCATTATCGATGGTGCGCTGAATGAAGCGGGCGCAAGCCTTTCACAGCTTGACGCGATTGCGGCAACGGCAGGGCCCGGACTGATAGGTGGCGTGATGGTTGGGCTTGTCTCCGGCAAGGCGCTGGCACTTGCCGCCGGGAAGCCGCTGATAGCCGTCAACCATCTCGAAGCCCATGCGCTTTCTGCGCGGCTGTCTTTCGGAGTGGATTTCCCCTTTCTCCTGCTGTTGATTTCCGGGGGACATTGCCAGCTGATGGCCGCGGAAAGTGTCGGGCATTTCCGGCTATACGGCGCGACGATCGATGACGCGGTTGGCGAATGTTTTGATAAGACGGCGAAGCTGCTCGGGCTGCCCTACCCCGGAGGGCCGCAAATCGAGAGTCTCGCGCGGCAGGGCCGAGCCGGCCGCTTTTTCTTGCCCAGGCCTCTGATGGGACGGGAGGGTGCGGAATTTTCGTTTTCCGGGCTGAAAACCGCCGTGCGGCAGATCACCGTGAAAAACGCTCCACTCGACGAAAAAGCCAAGGCCGATCTTGCGGCGTCGTTCCAAGCCGCGATTGTGGACATTTTGAATGACCGCGTGCTGAACGCGATGCAAGAATTCCGCATGTCATTCGGACGATTTGGCGAACAGTTGAATTTCGTTGCTGCCGGCGGCGTAGCTGCCAACGGCGCTATCAGGCAAAGCCTGGCAGAGCTGGCGATGCAGGAGGGATTCACGCTCTCGTTGCCGCCGATCGATTTGTGCACGGATAATGGCGCCATGGTCGCGTGGGCGGGATTGGAACGCTTGGCGCTCGGGCTGACGGATGCTTTGGACGCACCTCCGCGCGACCGCTGGCCTTTGGCGGCACGATAGAGAGAGTGCGAGCCCAGATGATCGCCATAAAAATTGCCACTTGGAACATCAATTCGGTTCGCTTGCGCGCCGATCTCGTGCGCCAGTTCTTGATCGAATATAGCCCGGACGTGATCTGCCTGCAGGAGACGAAAGTTCCGGACGCTCTTTTCCCCGGAGATCCATTCCACGCGCTGGGCTACGTTCACCAGGCTATCAATGGCCAAAAGGGTTATCATGGGGTCGCCATTCTTTCACGGCTGCCGTTTCGCAAAACGGACGCTCTTTCCTTTTGCGGCAAGGATGATACCCGCCATGTCAGTGTCCAGCTGGAATTGGGATTGGAGCTGCACAATTTCTACGTTCCGGCCGGTGGCGATATCCCGGATGTAAAGAAAAACCCGAAATTCGCTCATAAGCTGGATTTCCTTCGCGAGCTGGAGTCCTGCTTCGCGAAGCTCGGCAGAAGCAAAAGCGAGCCCATCGCCCTCGTCGGCGATTTGAACGTGGCGCCGTTGGAAAACGACGTCTGGAGTCACAAGCAGTTGCTTGATGTCGTGAGCCATACGCCCATCGAAACCGAACTTCTTGGCGCCGCGAAGGAATCCTTCGAATGGCAAGATGTGACGCGGCGTTTCGTGCCGCATGATGAGAAAATCTATTCCTGGTGGAGCTATCGCGCCCGCGATTGGGAGGCCTCGGACCGTGGGCGGCGGCTGGACCACATCTGGGTAAGCCGAAGTCTACGCGACTCCGTGAGCGAGCATGCAATTGTGAAAGACGCGCGGGGTTGGATGCGTCCGTCAGACCACGTGCCGGTGATGGCGACGATTGCGCTTTAAGGCTCAGCTTTTCCAGAACGGATCGGCTTTGACGAAGCGCTTCCAACGCTTTTTTGCTTTGTCCCACGTTGGTTCGATGCGGCCCATATGCCAACCCTCGACAAAGGCTGCAGCTTCCAAGAACTCCGCATTCCGGCGTTTACCCGCATGGTCGACGATTCGGCGCACGACGGTCTGGGCCGCCGCCGCATCGTTCAGGGTTCCGAACAGGTCCTGTAATTTGCTCAGCCGCTGCAGGAACGACGAGACATCCTTGGCCGGGAACAAAGGGGCAAAAAATTCCGCCGAATAGCGCAGTTTCTTCAGCGCAATGCGCAAGCGGTGGCGGTCTTCGATATCGAGTGACGAAAGGTTTTTAGCGCGCTTGCATGCCTGTTTGAGTTTCCTGTCGAGCGCTTCCGATGCGAGATCGCGCGCCGGCCTCAGGAACGCTAAGACGCTTTCCGGAGGAGCGGCCTCGCGCCAGATGCGGGATTCGATTGCGGCGGCGAGGTCCAAGAGAAAACCCGTGAAATCGTCGGAACGGACCAGCTCGACCGCGCGATCCCACGAACCTCTGCGCAGCTCATCGAGCACGAGGCGCAATTGCGGCAAACCGGGCGTTTTCGCCGATTCCTCCACGGGCGTGAGCAATTCCACGACAAACACATCCAGTTCGCGTGTGTCGCCGAAAATATCGGCGCGGATTTTTGCGCGTTCGCGCAAAGCTTCAAGCTCGCGCACGCGAAACTCATGGCCAAACGCGGAAATCGCCGCCCGCAAGCGCCGTAAGCCGACGCGGATTTGATGCACGCCTTCGGGCAAACGCGCCTCCGCGACCGCCTCCGTATTGCGGGCAATGTGGCGCAAACAATGGAGCAGGATAGCGCGGAATGCTTCCTCCGCCGTGCAGTCCGGCGGCAGCTCGACCCGCCCCGCTTTGTGTGCACCGGCGTCGTGCCCCTCGAGAATGCGCATGCCCCGCGCCAATTTGCTTTCAATGCCCGCTGTCAGCGGGACTCTGCGCGACAGTTGGCGAGCGACGTCGTACAGAACGGACGGGCTGCCTTTTTTGAGCTCCAACTCGATCTCGCCGACCGGGACCGTCGCCCCGCCATTTGTGCTGGTGCGGATTTCGCCGCGATCCACAGCCAGTTCGATTTCATCGCCCGACGCGTTCTTGACTGATCGCGTGGTGCGCAGAATATCCGTCTCGATCGCCGGCTCAATTGGTGTGCCGTTGACGATAGCTCGAACGCGCTCCCGCACCTCGGCATCGGAAATGCGATCGGGATCGGGCTGCGGCGAAGGCAGCTCACACTCATATTCCGGGCGTTGTGAAAGCAGCGTTCCCGAACTTTCGTCTTTCACGGTCTGCACATAAGAACCGCCGTTTTTGCGTACACGTAGCGACAGACCGGCTTTTGCCAGAGAAAGTTCAGGCGTGTCGTAATAGATGCTGTCGAGCCTGCGGGTGGCGGCGCGGCCGAGGACATATCCCTGCAGCTTGGAGCTCCTCGCGAGAAGAGCAAGATCCCGCGCGGACGCGGCAAAACGGATTTCAATTTCTTGAGGCATGGGTGATGCGCGGTTTTGCTGATCATTGCCGCAATCCCGCACAGCAATCAATCGTGACCGAGAGCCCTCTTTAAATTCTGTGGCTTAGAAGGCACCGCGGCAAGCTTCTGGATTTGGCTATTGGCGAGCGCGAGCTTTGCAATCGTCGCTTCGCCCCCGCGTTCCAGCTCGGAAAGGAAGGTCACGGTTCGTTCCACGTCCTGACGGCGGACTTTCCCCCAGTTCTCGACGGCGCCGGCCTCATTGCCCTGCGCGTGCGCTAGCGCCTCATAAGCAAGCAAGCGCTGAGCCGCGTAAAGATCGTCCACGATCCGGCGCAGGGCGAGGCGATCCCAGTGATCCGTGGCGGCAATGCGGCCGGCAAGCGCCCGCAACCGATCCAATCCCACGAGGTCTCCGGTTGCGAAATAAACGCGCGCTGCTGATTCGGCGGAAACCTTTTGCGTCTCGCCCAGGAGAATTATTTCGGGCACTGCGCTCAAGAGCGGCAGAATCGCCGCGTCATCTGCGACGCCGGCGGGAACGCCGTTTTGCTTCAGCGCGGAAATTCGTGCTTCCACGGCGGCTCTTTCCAAAGAAGAGATCAGCCCGGAGAAGCGGCCCTTCAGCGCGCCAAATCCGGAACTGTAGGTCTCCACGGTTACCGCGATGGCTGCTTCTGGCAATTGCACGATGAACCATAGACCCAGCCGGCGCAAAAGTTCGGCGATATCAGCGATCATGGCGAGCTGCGTTTGTGCCGCGATTTTTCCATCGAGAGCACAGATGCGCGCTTTGAGGCTTGAGAGTCCAAAGACGCCGTCGGCGAGCGCAAAGGCGCGCGCCGCGCACCAAAGAGGCGCGTTCGAAAGCTCCCGCATGCGATGGGCAAACAGCGGACCCGCGAGATTGACCGTCTTGTTCGCGAGTTGAGTGGCGACGATTTCGCGCGCCAAACGATGCTGTTTCAGTTCGCCTCTGAAGCGCTGCGCCATAAGAGGAGGGAAATAGCTCGCGAGCAAAGCGTCGAAATACGAGTCGTCTGGCAGACTGCTTTCATTGATGGAATGAAAAAGGTCGAGTTTCGCGTAAGCCAAAAGCACCGCAAGCTCGGGTCGCGTTAATCCGCGGCCCTCGCGTGCGAGCGCGCGCAGTTCGTCGTCGGATGGGAGATTTTCGACCGCCCGGTCAAGCGAGCCTTTGCGCTCCAATTCGCGCACGAAACGGCCTGCCGCATCGAGATCGCCGGGCGACCGCGATTCCATGACCGAGAGCACCAACGCCTGATCGTAATTGTCCTCGAGCACGAGCCGCGCCACATCCTCGGTCATGGCGGCAAGCATGGACTGGCGCTCGTCAGCTTGAATTTCGCCCCGGCGCAGCGGGCCGCTCATCAGGATTTTGATGTTGACTTCATGATCCGAAGTATCGACGCCGGCCGAATTGTCAATTGCATCGGTGTCAATCCGGCCGCCGCCATGCCGGGGCCCGCCTTCGCGGGCATATTCGACGCGTCCCAGTTGCGTGACTCCAAGATTGGCGCCTTCGCCGACCGCGAGCGCCTTCACGTCGCGCGCGTTCACGCGCAGCGCGTCGTTTGCGCGGTCGCCGGCCTCTGCATGAGCCTGGCGCGACGACTTGATGAAGGTGCCTATGCCGCCAAAGAAGAGAAGGTCGATCTCGGCCGTCAGAAGCGCCCGGATCAGTTCCTCAGGCGCGGCCTTATCCTTCTCGATTCCAGTCACACGCCGCAGCTCTGCGGAGATGGCAATTTCTTTTGCTATGCGGGGAAACACGCCGCCCCCCTTGGAGATCAACTTTGCGTCGTAATCGGCCCAAGACGAGCGAGGCAGATCGAATAGGCGCCGGCGTTCGACCCATGCCGCGAGCGGTTCGGGCGAGGGATCGAAAAAAACGTGGCGATGGTCAAAGGCGGCGATGAGCTTGGTTTGTTTCGAGCAAAGCATCGCGTTTCCGAATACGTCGCCCGACATGTCGCCCACGCCCACGCAGGTGAACGGCTCCGTCAGAATATCGCGGCCGATCTCACGGAAATGGCGCTTCACGGCTTCCCAGGCGCCGCGAGCGGTAATGCCCATTTTCTTGTGGTCGTAGCCCTGGCTTCCACCCGAAGCGAAGGCGTCGCCGAGCCAAAAGCCGTGGGCGATCGCAATATCGTTGGCAATATCGGAAAAATCCGTGGTGCCCTTATCCGCGGCAACGACCAGGTAAGGATCATCGCCGTCGTAACGCAGAATGCCGGTGGGCGGAATGACGGTTCCGTCCGAACCGATATTGTCAGTGAGATCAAGAAGCGCGCCGACGAAGGTCTTGTAGGCGGCGATGCCGGTCTTGCGCACGACATCCCGGGGTGCGCCTGCCGGAACGGCTTTTGGATAAAATCCCCCTTTGGCGCCGACCGGCACGATCACCGCATTCTTGACCTGCTGCGCTTTGGCGAGCCCAAGAATTTCCATGCGGAAATCTTCGGCGCGGTCGGACCACCTTATTCCCCCCCGCGCGATTTTGCCGAAGCGCAGATGCACGCCTTCGACTTCAGGCGAATAGACGAAGATTTCGTAAAGCGGTTTGGGCGCGGGCAGCACGTCAAGGCGCCGGCTGTCCAGCTTGAACGCAACATCTCGCCGCCTGTATCCGTCCGGTCCGAAGAAATTTGTCCGCAATATCGCGTCGATCACGGAGAGCATCGCGCGAATGATGCGGTCTTCATCGGCGTTCGGGACGTCGTTCAGGGCTTTCTCTATCTCTTTGCGGATGCCGCCGGCGCCGGCGGCGCGTTTCTCGGACGTTGCGAAGAATTTGGCATCGTGCAGCGCGCGGAATAGGCGCACCAGCAGCGCGGCGATCTCAGGATTTTTCGCGAGCGCGTTCTCCATATAGGACTGGCTGAGCGTCAATCCTGCCTGGCGCAAAAACTTTGCCACGCCGCGCAGAATGACGATATCCCGCCATGGCAGCTCGGCAGCCACCACCAGTCTGTTGAAGCCATCGGACTCCGCTTCGCCCGCCCAGACGGCGTGAAAAGCCCCCTCGAGCAACGGCTTCAATTTTTCGTCGCCGGCCGGCTGGCCGTCGGCGCGTACCATGAGAAAATTCTGCAGCGAGATGTCCGCGGCTTTCCCAGTTGTGGCGAATGGCGCCAGTGCGAATGCATCTTCCGCAATGACCTTAAGGCCGAGATTTTCGAACACCGGCAGGCAATCCGACAATGGAACGAAAGCGCCGCGCACGAATAGTTTCAGATGGAGCGCGGCAGCCTGGTCCTCGTTGCGGCGATAAACGTAAGCCGAAACAGATTGGTCCGCATGGGATTCGTCTAGCAGGGCCTCGATCTTATCGATGTCGTCGACGGCCTCGGCTGCCGTGAAGCGGTCACGATAGCCGGCAGGAAAAGCGCCCAGATAGCGACGCAAAAGGTCGGCAGCCGTCTCGGGATGCGTAGAGCGAACTGCATCGGAAAAACCGTCCTCCCAGGTGCGGATTGCCGCGCGGATTTCGTTTTCCAGCTGTTTCACATCCACCGCGGGACGCGGACCGGGGTTGCGCCCGACAATGTAATGAACACGCGCCAGCGACTCATCATCGAGCATCGGAGTGGCAGCCGATGTCCGGCCATCGAAGGCGCGGGCAAGGATCGCGTGTATTTTTTCTCTGATCGCGCCGCTGTAACGCTCGCGCGGAATAAAAGCGAGGATCGAGACAAAGCGGTCGAAACGATCGAAGCGCAAAAACAGGCGTACCTTGGGGCGCTCGCCCAAGTTGAGAATGCCAAGGGCGGTCGCCAGCAGCTCGTCTTCGGAAATCTGGAAAAGCTCGTCGCGCGGAAACGTGTCGAGAATATGCTGCAGGGACTTGCCGTCATGGCTGGCGGGCGGGAGACCGGATCCCGCCATGACGTCGGCAGTTTTGCGGCGCAGAAGCGGAATCTCCGCAGGCAATTGGCTGTAGGCTAGAGAGGTGAAGAGGCCCACGAAGCGCCGCTCTCCGGCGAGCTTGCCCTTCGCATCGAAATTCTTCACGCCGATATAATCCATGTGCACGCGCCGATGCACGGGGGAGCGCAACGCGGATTTCGCGATGATGAGCGGCGCGGGCCGATTGAGGTACTCGCGAACGGCGCGGCTTAATCGGGACGAATCGGCGCCCCGGCGCACCACGCGCATGTCAGGCACCGATAACAGCCCAAGCCCACTGGAATAAACCGGGTCCAAGCGGCCCTCGCCGTCAGGCAAAAACACATAGTCGCGGCAACCGAGAAAGGTGAAATGATTGTCCGCGAGCCAGTCCAGGAACGCGAGATTTTCGCCGAGCGTGGATTCGGAAATCGGCGGAGGATTTCGCTTGAGCGCTTGTTTGGTTTCCCTCAGCTGCGTCAGCATCGGCTTCCAATCCCGCACCACCATGCGCACGTCACGGAAGACGTTGATGAGCCCGTTGCGCAGCGCTTTGGCCGATGCCTCATCCAGCACTGTATCGAGGGCGAGAACAATGACACTTTGCATGACGGCCGTTGCGCCGGACACCGGCTGGCCCGAGTCATCGCGAGGCGCCGCGATCAGAGGGTGGAATGCGGCTGCGATGCGCCCGCCTTGAGCGCGCACCTCGGCCGTGCAGGAGTCGTAAAGGAAGGGGACATCATCGTTAACGGCAAGCACGATGGTTTGCCGGCGCGTGAACGCCCCCTCTCGCAAAAGATCGAAGATGTCGACAAGGCAATCGCCGGCGCGCCGTTCTCTCGTCCGCGTAAAGACGAGTTTCACCAACGCAGCCAATTCCGCACCGGTGTAATAAGTCAGATCTTCCGGCGAGGCATAACGCGTAAAGCCGGTAAAGAATGCGGCCAGTTCGGGATCACCGGTTCCGATCAGCCGAGCGCTGGCCGTAATCTGCGCTGCTGCTTCGGCGGCATCCAGCCTTGCTTCCGCGGGGCTTGCGCCAGGTTCGATTTCCATCCTGCCGGTTCTGCGAGCCATGGATTGCCTCTTCTTCCCGGAAATGGATTGGAAGAGCAAGGGTGCGGCGGTTGGCCGTGTGCAAACGCCGCATGTCTCCGGTTAAGATTGAACAGGAGAGGGCCCGGATCGTTCACGGTGGAAAAGCGAAATCGCCTTCGGGTAGTGATTTTCGATCTCGAATTCACGGCCTGGGAGGGTTCCCGCGAATCGGGATGGGCCCGTTCAGGGGAGTATCGGGAAGTGGTGCAAATCGGCGCCGTCAAACTCGATGCCGCGAGCCTCAAGGAGGTGGATTGGTTCGACATGCTGGTGAAGCCGCGGGTCAATCCCGTGTTGTCGGAATATTTTGTGCAACTTACCGGGATCGCCAATCAGGCGTTGAGCGCGCGTGCTGTCGATTTCATCACGGCTTACGCCGCCTTTTTGGATTTTGTGGGCGGGATACATAGCTGGGCGCATGGCCGCGACGATCTCGTGCTGGCGCAAAATTTGCGGCTCTATGGCTGGCAGGGCGGATTTCCCACTCTTACCTACTCAAACGCGATTCCGTGGTTTGCCGAACAAGGCGTCAACCTCAAAGGCAAGCACGCATCGGACGTACCGGAGGCCGTGGGCGCCACGTTTGTGGGCCGCAAACATGAGGCTCTCGCCGACGCTCGCGGGGTTGCGGCGGGGTTTATCGCGCTCATCGGCAAAGGCGCAAAGAATCCCTTCCTTGGGGAGGATTACAAGCCTTGATGGCGAACAACATTACCGCGCAGAGGTTAGAACGCCTCTTGAAGCGCGCGCGCAATGACTAGCGAAGATGGCCTTCCGGACATTCCGAGCTTCGGCGCGAAGGTCACCGTCAGCACGCCTCCCTGCACCAGGGCCTCCGGTTTTTCGCCCGCAACAACTTTCACGATGTGCAGGCGATCCGAAATGAGGATGCGCTTGCCGGTCTTCGCTTGTTCTTCCAGGGCATAGGTTGCATTGCGCATGGCGTCGCAAGCAAGCGAGCGGGCATCGTCGGATCGCGATAACCCGTCCCAATCGGCGAAAAAGCCAATCGCGAAATCGTCGCGCGAAGAGAGTTCCTGCGCCAGTTTGGCGGCAAAAGGTTTTACGTTCTTGGCCCCCACCGGGGGAGGATCGACGTTCTGCACGACGTCGCTGTACTCGGCGGGAAGCCCGTTTTTTACCTCCGCCGTATAGAGCGTGACACCGCCCCAACCGGCCACCTGTAACGCGAGTGCCCCGGTGTCGTATTTGAGCACGCGGCCGCCCAAAGGCGCGGCTTCGCTGGAAAGATAAAAAACCTCGTCGTTGTCGGCAAAACGCAGTCTCGTCTGACCGCCGCGATGATCGATGATGAAACTCAGTCTGTCATCGGCGATATAGGTGCCGTCGCGCGGCATGGTTGTCGCAGGGGTAAGCGGCAGACGCACGGGCAGCGATTCCTGAGCCTCGGCCCGAACGCCCGTTCCGAGCACAAGCGCCAACGCAATTGCGATAAAATCCCGCGTTTTCACCATGGCCCTATTTGCGAAATTCATTCTCTAGGCGGCGCCGGTCCGCACGGATCGCCCCGCCTTGGCTACTATGGCTCGGAAGGTGGCAAGAATATGGAAGGAAAACCGCGAAATTCCGTTTCATCTTTGTTCGCGATGAGACGGCTGTTTTCCGAAACCGGTTCCCACTTTTCCGATGGCGCTGTAATGTCCGCGCCCGATTTGCCACAAATGATCAGCGGGAGACGACCGTGCCCAGCCTCGATTCTTTCAAAGCGCGGCGCAAACTCAGCGTCGGAAACAAGGCCTATTGGTATTTCAGCCTGAAGGCCGTGGAAAAAAACGGCCTTCCGGGGATTTCGCGGCTGCCCAATTCGCTCAAAATATTGCTGGAAAACCTGCTTCGGCACGAGGACGGCCGCACGGTCAGCGCGGACGACATCCGCGCAGTCGCCAAATGGCTGGATACACGTGCTTCGGATCGCGAGATTGCATACCGGCCGGCTCGCGTCCTGATGCAGGACTTCACCGGTGTCCCCGCCGTGGTCGATCTTGCCGCCATGCGTGACGCAATGGCTGCACTGAAAGGCGATCCCGAAAAGATCAATCCGCTCGCGCCGGTCGATCTCATCATCGATCATTCGGTGCAGGTCGATTTTTTCGGCGGCCGTGATGCGTTCAAGAAGAATGTCGCCAAGGAATATGCGCGTAATGGCGAACGTTATTCATTCCTGCGCTGGGGTCAGCAGGGGTTTGACCGCTTCAGGGTCGTGCCCCCAGGAACCGGCATATGTCACCAAGTCAATCTCGAATATCTGGCTCAAACGGTGTGGACCGACAAAGTCCACGAAGGGAAAAGCACCGTTGAATATGCCTATCCCGATACGCTGGTCGGCACCGATTCCCACACCACGATGATCAACGGTCTTTCCGTGCTTGGCTGGGGCGTCGGCGGCATCGAAGCGGAAGCCGCAATGCTTGGCCAACCGATCTCGATGCTCATCCCGGAAGTGATCGGGATGCGATTCACCGGCAAGCTTCGACCGGGATGCACGGCGACGGATCTTGTGCTCACGGTCACGCAAATGTTGCGCAAAAAAGGCGTAGTCGGCAAATTTGTCGAGTTCTATGGCGACGGTCTGGCCGATATGGCGCTCGAGGATCGCGCAACGATCGGCAATATGGCGCCGGAATATGGCGCCACCTGTGGTTTCTTCCCGATCGATGACGAGACGCTGCGCTATCTGAAAGCCACCGGCCGAAAAGCTGCGCGGGTGGCGCTAGTGGAAAAATACGCCAAGGCGCAAGGTCTTTTTCACGCCAAGAGCAGCGAAGAGCCCTTCTTCACCGATACGCTGCATCTGGATCTTGCAGAGGTCGAGCCGAGTCTTGCGGGGCCCCGCCGGCCGCAGGATCGCGTTGCTCTATCCAAAGTCGGGGAGGAGTTTGCCTCGGCGCTCGAAGATGTTTTCAAGCGCGAGGGCGAGGCCGCAAAACGCGTGAGAATCGAAGATTCCGATCTCACGATCGGCCATGGCGATGTCGTCATCGCCGCGATCACCTCATGCACAAACACGTCCAATCCGTATGTGATGCTGGGCGCCGGATTGCTTGCCAAGAATGCGATTGAACGCGGACTCAAAGCCCGCCCATGGGTGAAAACTTCGCTGGCACCCGGAAGCCAAGTGGTGACGGAATATCTTGCGCGCTCCGGCTTGGACAAGCCGCTCGAAAAGCTGGGGTTCAACCTGGTCGGCTATGGCTGCACCACGTGCATCGGCAATTCCGGCCCTTTGCCGGAAAACGTGGCAAAGGCGGTTAGCGATGGCGATCTCGTCGTCGCGGCAGTGCTTTCCGGCAATCGCAATTTCGAAGGCCGGGTGCATCCACAAGTGCGAGCGAATTATCTCGCATCGCCAATGCTAGTCGTTGCCTACGCTCTCGCCGGCACGATGAATGGCGACCTGACTCAGGAGCCGATCGGTTACGATAAAAAGAAGCGGCCAGTCTATCTGCGCGAGATTTGGCCTACGCCTAAGGAAATCGCGGAGACGGTGAGAAAATCCGTAACGCCGGCGATGTTCCGCACCCGCTATGCAGATGTCTTTACCGGCGACAGATCGTGGAAAAAGATCAAGGTCGTGCCGGGCAAGACCTATCGTTGGCAGGCGAACTCCACCTACGTGAAGAACCCTCCGTTTTTCCAAGGCATGAGCGGCAAACCTGCGCCCATTACCGACATCGCCAAGGGGCGGATTTTGGGCATTTTCGGCGATTCCATCACTACCGATCACATCAGTCCGGCGGGTTCCATCAAGAAAGCTTCACCGGCGGGCAAATACCTTATGGAGCACGGGGTGCCGCCGGAGGATTTCAATTCTTACGGAGCGCGGCGAGGGAATCACGAGGTCATGATGCGGGGCACATTTGCGAATATCCGCATCAAGAACGAGATGCTCGGCGGCAAGGAAGGCGGCGACACCATCTATTTTTCCGATTCTGCGCCGTCCGGCGAAGAAATGCCGATTTACGACGCTGCGATGAAATACCAGGCTGCGGGAACGCCAACCATCGTGGTGGCGGGAAAGGAATATGGCGCGGGCTCTTCGCGGGATTGGGCGGCGAAAGGGCCGCGTCTGCTGGGCGTGCGGGCAATCATCGCCGAGAGCTATGAGCGCATCCACCGCTCCAACCTCGTCGGTATGGGTATCCTGCCGCTGGAGTTCGCGGACGGGAAAACCCGTCGCGATTATGCGCTGACCGGGGAGGAAGCGGTCGATATTCCCGTGCGGGAAGCCGCCTCGGGCACGCGCAAAAAAGTGATCGCGCGCGTCACCTACCCTGGTGGACGGACGGTCGATATGCCGCTGGTTGCCCGGATCGATACCGCGGATGAGGTCGGCTATTTCAAGAGCGGCGGAATTCTCCCACACGTTCTGCGGAACCTCCTTGCAGCGTAGTTCCCAAAGGGCCCTATGGGTTGAGGATTTCCTCGGCCTCCGGCCCATTGGTCAAGCCAACGTGATTCAGGGACCTCTTGGGCAGGTCGGGCGTTCATCTTATGGTTTGACATGCGCGCTCGCTTACTCGCCCTGGGAGTTTTTCTTGCTGCGTTCGCCACCGACGCGTGGGCGGCCAAACGTCCTGTTGCCGCACATCCCGTAGTGGTCGAACTTTTTACCAGCCAGGGCTGCAGCGATTGTCCGGCCGCGGACCAACTTATGACGGAGCTGGCCAAGCGGAAGGATGTGATCGCGCTTTCATTGCCCATCACCTATTGGGACATTTTGGGCTGGAAGGACACCTTTGCGACTGAGGCCAATACGCAACGGCAGAAATCCTATGCCCGGATGATGAACCGTTCCGGCGTGTATACGCCGCAGATGATCATTGACGGCCGGCTTGACGTGATCGGGAACCAGCGCGAGCGCGTATTGACGGCGCTTACCTCAAGTGCCGGCAATAGCGAAGCGCCGGTTCCGATCTTTATCGGCACGGCGTCGGGACGCGTAGAGATCGCAATTCCCCAGGCAAAGAACAAACCTAAGGGCTTTGCGACCATCTGGGTAATGCGAACGCTGGCACAAGGATCGGTGAGTGTCGAAGAGGGCGAGAACCGCAATCACCAGCTGACCTATACGAATATCGTTCGTGATCTACAGCGCGTAGGTGAATGGAACGGCGAGGCAATGAAGATCGATCTTCCGATGAGCCTTGCCAAAATCAAATATGATGGCGTTGTGGTCCTCTTGCAGGCGCGAGATTTTGGCCCGGTCTTGGGCGCCGCGGTTCTGCAACTTCCGAATGTTCGCTCTGCGGCGAAAACCGTAAGCACCAGCGCGCGTTAACCAATTTTAGAATTAATTTTAGTCATCCGCGTTCCGCTACCGTTCTCAAAATTTCATTTTTCTTAAATGCTTGCCCCTATTCTCGGCCTAACCGCGCGGCGTGATCGCGACAAAGGGGTGGTTGGGTGCTGGGATCGCTTAAGCTGTCCGTCGAAAATGGGGCGCTGAGCCAAGCAAACGAAATCGAGCGTTTGCGGCTTGCGCTGATCGGCGCGCAAGCGGTCGCCTTCGATTGGACAATGGACGACGACCAGATTCGGTGGGACGGCGCGAAGTCGTTGCGCGGCAATCCTGCATTTGAGCGACTGAATTCCGGTCACGCATTTCGGGCATGGCTCGGCCCCGAGGCCCGAGGGCGCCTTCTTGCGTTCATCGACGAGCTGTTCCCGGTCGATCCCGCCTTCTCTTTGGAATTTGAGACCTTCGCCAAATCGGCGCGGCGCTGGTTTGAGATTTCGGCGCTGAGGGTTTCCGGTCCTGAAGGGCGCGCCGAACGCGTCACCGGAGTTATCCGGGAGATCAGCGATCGCAAAACCGCGCTTGCGCGGCTATCCTATCTTGCCACGCGTGACGAACTCACGGGCTACCTCAACCGTACGCGGCTCCGCGAGGAGCTTTCGCGCGTGATTCGCGGCGCATCCGCCGAAGGCCGCTCCTGCGCCTATTTGGTGGCTGCGATAGACAAGCTCGCAGTGATCAACGAGACCTATGGTTTCGATGTTGCCGATGAAGTGATTGTCGGAGCCGGTCAAAGGCTGGCGCAAGCGCTGCGGGTTTCCGATGTCATTGGTCGGATCGCCGGCAATAAGTTTGGCATCATCCTCGGCGAGTGCGGCGAGCACGAAATCGCGCCTGTAGCCGAACGTATGCACGCGGCCCTGCGGGGAGAGCCGATCGAAACGCGCGCAGGTCATGTACCGGCGAGCGTGTCCGTGGGCGCCGTCTGGTTGCCGCGCGGAGCCGGCACTAGCCAGGAAGCGATGCTGCGGGCCGAAGAGGCTCTCGAACGCGCCAAACACATGGGCAGTAACGGATTTGCGGTCTATTCCTCTTCGGCGCGACGGGAATCCGAACGACGGCGGCTCCTGTCTATTGGCGAAGAGGTAACCAGCGCCTTGAACGAACAGCGGCTGGTCTTCGCCTATCAGCCGATCATCAGTGCAAATTCGCGACGCCCCGAACACTACGAGTGCCTGCTTCGTATGGTCCGTAGAAGCGGCGCCATTGCGACGGCCGGCGATTTCATTCCCGCTGCGGAAACGCTCGGCCTTGTGCGTCTGCTCGACCGCCGAGCTCTTGAGATGGCGGTCGAACAACTTCACCAGCACAAGGATATCAGGCTTTCGGTCAACGTCTCGGGCACCACCGCAGGTGACCGTTCCTGGCTTCTGTCATTCATCAACTACGTGCACGAGAACCGCGAAGTGGCCGAGCGCATGACTGTGGAACTGACCGAGACGGCAGCCCTGCAATCCTTTGAGGAAAATGCGCGCTTCATCACCAGGCTGCGCGATTTGGGCTGCCGCGTGGCCATCGATGATTTCGGCGCCGGCCACACATCATTCCGCAACTTGCAGAATTTGCGTGTCGATATGGTCAAGATCGACGGTGCCTATGTGACAAATTTGAGCGCGTCGCCGGATAACCGGCTTTTCGTGCGCACATTGGCGGATCTGGCGAAAAATTTGGGTCTCGAAACCGTCGCGGAATGGGTGGGTTCCGAAGAGGATGCAAAGCTTCTGGCGGGTTTTGGCGTCGACTATTTTCAGGGCGATTATTTCGGAGGACCTGAAATTTCTCCCGTGTGGAATAATGCCTTCGCCGCGCAATGAGCGCCTCTAACGATCACTTTCTTTGCGCCAATTCGGCAATCTGCTGGCGCATCGCGGCAATCTGATCCTTAAGCTCCTGGATTTCACTCTCGCGTTGAGGCGACGCGGCTTTCGGCGGTTCGGCAGACCCGTTTGACATCGGGCTTTCGCCGCGGCGATCGCCGGCAGCAGGGTCAGCCGCCTCCTTTTCGCCACCCCATGCGCCCATAGCGCCGAAAGGCGAAAACATGGTCAGCGCGCGCTCGAACATCTGCAGGTTTTGTCGCGCGATCTGCTCGTAGTCCTTATAGCCGAGCTTGCCTCCAACCGCTTGCGCGAATTTGTCCCGCATCTCCTGCTGGTGCTTGGTGAAACTCTCCATCGACATTTCAAGATAGGACGGGACAAAAGATTGCAGGCTGTCACCGTAAAACCGGATCAGCTGGCGAAGAAACTGAATCGGCAGGAGATGCTGGCCTTTGTTCTCCTCCTCAAAGATGATCTGGGCTAGCACTTGGCGGGTAATGTCTTCGCCGGTGCGCGCGTCCCGCACCTCGAATTCCACGCCCTCCTTCACCATCTCGCAAAGATGGTCAAGCGTCACATAGCTCGATGTCTCGGTATTGTAGAGGCGCCGGTTTGCGTATTTCTTGATGATGACCGGACCCGGCGCTCCGCTCCCTGTCTCGCTCAAGCGATTCCTCCGGGACTAGCCTGATATATCGATCTAACACAGCACCGTTAGACGGCTGCTGTCCAGACTCTTTTTGCAACGCAGCAATTTTCCGTTTACGAATTCGCGCGGGCCTCGATACCCGTTGAGGAAGGATTCTCCATAATGAGTGAGATTGTCGTAGTTTCCGGCGCACGTACGCCGGTCGGCTCGTTTGCCGGAGCGTTTGGCAATGTCCCGGCGCACGATCTCGGAACCGTCGCCATCAAAGCGGCACTCGAGCGGGCGCGAATTGCGCCGGGAGAGGTCTCGGAAGTGATCCTTGGGCAGATTTTGACCGCGGCACAGGGTCAGAACCCCGGCCGCCAGGCAGCGATGAAGGCGGGCATTCCGGTCGAGACGCCTGCTTATCTGGTGAACCAATTGTGCGGCTCGGGTTTGCGCGCGGTCGCCTTGGGCTATCAGGCGATACGCAATGGCGATGCTACGGTCATTGTCGCTGGCGGCCAGGAATCCATGAGCATGGCCCCGCACGCGGCAAATCTGCGCAACGGCCAAAAAATGGGGCCGGTGCAATTTGTCGATACCATGCTGACGGACGGTCTCACCGATGCCTTTCACGGCATCCATATGGGGATAACGGCGGAGAACGTTGCGCGCGAATTCCAGATTACGCGCGAGGAGCAGGATCGCTTTGCCGTCGCCTCCCAGAACAAGGCGGAAACGGCGCGGAAAGCCGGACGATTCAAGGATGAGATCGTTCCGGTCACCGTCACCGAACGCAAGGGCATTCGCGTCGTGAGCGACGACGAGTTCATCCGCGAAGGCGTCACCTATGAATCGGTGTGCGGCTTGCGCCCGGCTTTCGCCAAAGACGGGACCGTGACGGCTGGAAACGCATCTGGCCTGAATGATGGCGCAGCCGCCGTTGTGCTGATGAGCGCGAAAGATGCGGATGCCCGGCGCCTGACGCCGCTTGCCCGAATCGCATCCTGGGCGAGTGCCGGCGTCGATCCCAAAATCATGGGAACGGGCCCCATTCCGGCCTCGCGCATGGCACTCAAGAAAGCCGGTTGGACCATATCCGATCTCGATTTGATCGAATCGAACGAGGCTTTCGCCGCCCAGGCTTGCGCTGTCAACAAAAGTCTCGGCTGGGACCCGGTCAAAGTGAACGTGAACGGCGGGGCGATCGCCATCGGGCATCCGATCGGTGCATCGGGCGGACGCATACTGATCACCCTGCTCTACGAAATGCAGCGTCGCGATGCCAAAAAAGGGCTTGCCACCATGTGCATCGGCGGCGGCATGGGAATTGCTATCTGTGTAGAGCGCTGACGCAAAAAGGTGGAGGAGGCTTACATGGCACGCGTGGCCGTTGTCACCGGAGGAACACGCGGCATTGGCCGGGCGGTTTCCATTAAGTTGCAGGAAGCCGGCTGCAGGGTCGTTGCCAACTACGCACGAGACGAGGCTAAGGCCGAGAGTTTCAGCTCTCTAACCGGCATCGTGGCGCGCAAATGGGATGTCTCCGATTTCGACGCCTGCGTCGCCGCAGTCAATACGATCAGTGAAGAATTCGGGCCGGTCGATATTCTCGTCAACAATGCCGGCATCACGCGTGACGCAACCATGCGCAAAATGAGCCGCGACAACTGGGATCAAGTGCTGGATACAAATCTCGGCGGCTGCTTCAATATGTGCAAAGCCGTTTGGGACGGAATGTTGGCCCGAAATTTCGGTCGAGTCGTCAACATCGGATCGGTCAACGGCCAGGCAGGCCAATATGGCCAAGTGAACTACGCGGCGGCAAAATCGGGCATTCACGGTTTCACGAAGGCGCTCGCACAGGAAGGCGCCGGCAAAGGCATAACGGTTAACGCGATTGCTCCCGGCTATATCGACACCGAGATGGTTTCAGCAGTACCGGCACACGTACTGGAGAAGATCGTCGCGCGCATTCCGGTGGGGCGCCTGGGCCAGGCGCAAGAGATCGCCCGGGGCGTCGCCTTTCTGGTTGCCGACGAAGCCGGCTTCATCACCGGCTCGACGCTCTCGATCAATGGCGGGCAGCATATGTATTGATGCGGGATTTGCCTCTGTGCGCCCGTGGCCTTACAGGAAGTGAATGGCCGCCCTTAGCCTTGTCCAAGCGACAGACCTGACCTGCGAACGTGGCGGGCGGCGGATTTTCCGCAATATCAGCTTTGCCGCAGCCACCGGCCAGGTTCTGACACTGGAAGGCCCCAATGGAGCGGGGAAAAGTTCGGCTCTGCGCATACTCGCAGGCTTGCTGCCGCAAGCGGCGGGCGAAGTGCGGTTGCAGATGAGCGCGGGTTATGCCGTCACCGACCCTGACGAACGCGGCCGCCTGATTGGCTGGGTTGGCCACACCGATGGGATCAAAGCGCAAATGAGCGTGATCGAAAATGCGCGCTTCTTTGCTGCGCTCTACGGCGCGCGCATCGACGTCGCCGGCGTGCTCGATCACGTCGGACTCAAGCGCCTCATAGATCTGCCTGCTCAGTACCTTTCCGCCGGACAACGCCGCCGCCTGGGACTCGCGCGGCTGATCTTGAGCAACCGGCCGCTTTGGCTGCTCGACGAACCGCTTTCCTCGCTCGATGCCGCCGGCCGGCGGCTCGCGGCCGAGCTGATCGGCGAGCACTGCGACAACGGAGGAATCGCCATTATCGCAACCCACGAGACCCTCGGCCTCGATGCAACGCGATTTTTCCTGGGCGCCACGGGACCGGTATAAGCGATGATCGCGTTTAAGGCTCTTCTTTTGCGCGACATGCGGCTTGCCTTCCGCGCCGGCGGAGGCGCCACGCTTGCCGCGGCGTTTTTTGCCCTGGTTTCTGCCCTGGTGCCCTTTGGCGTTGGGGCCGATCTCGCGCTTTTGGGGCGTATTGCAGGTGGCGTGCTATGGGTATCCGCGGCTTTGGCCGCGCTGCTCTCTCTTGACCGATTGTTTCAGGCGGACTTTGAAGATGGGAGCCTTGACGTGCTGTCTCTTTCACCCCTGACTTTAGAGTCGGCATCGGCCGCCAAGATTCTCGCCCATTGGCTGACGACCGGCCTGCCGCTGGTGGTGCTCTCGCCCGTATTAGGGCTTTTGCTCAATCTTCCGCCGCCGGGCTATGGCGCGCTAGTTGCATCGCTCTTAATCGGCACGCCGGCGCTTTCCGGTGTCGGCGCGATTGGCGCGGCGTTGACTCTTTCCATTCGCCGGGGCGGTTTGATCCTTGCGCTGATCGTGCTCCCCTTGATCACGCCGGCGTTGATTTTTGGCGCCGGGGCCGTCATGGACGCTCTCGACGCGACAGGCCGGGGAGCGTTCCTGTTTCTGGCCGCGTTCTCCGTAGCGGCGGTAGCGCTCTCGCCATTTGCCGCTGCGGCAGGTGTGCGGCTGAACCTTGGTGGCTAAAACGAATATGCTCTCATTAGGACGATCTTGAAGAGAGAGCTTAGGGAGGTACCATGATTACCGCTCTCGCCAATCCGAAGCGCTTTCTCGATTTGTCGAACGCCATCGCGCCGTGGACGTGCGCGCTGGCGGTGCTTTTGCTCGGCATCGGGTTTTATTGGGCGCTGTTCGCAACGCCTCCCGATTACCAACAAGGCCAGAGCGTCAAGATCATGTTCGTGCATGTTCCGGCCGCTTGGATGGGCATTTTTGTTTACGCAGTGATCGCGGGTTCATCCTTGGGGGGGGTGGTGTTCCGCCATCCGCTGGCCGATGTCGCAGCGAAATCCGCTGCGCCCTTGGGCGCAGCCTTCACCGGGCTTGCGCTTCTCACCGGCTCGCTCTGGGGCCGGCCGATGTGGGGCACCTATTGGCAATGGGGGGACGCACGGCTGGTCTCGGAGTTGATCCTGTTCTTCATCTATCTTGGCTATATTGCGCTGTGGAATGCGATCGACGATCCGGTCCGCGCGGCCAAGGCCGCCGCCATTCTCGCGCTCGTTGGGGCCGCAGATATACCGATCATCCATTTCTCCGTCGATTGGTGGAACACGCTGCATCAGCCGGCAAGCATCCTGCGCGCCGGCGGTCCCACTATCGACAAGAGTTTTCTGGTGCCCCTTTTTATTATGATGTTCGGCTACACAGTGCTGTTCTTCTGGCTCTGGCTCTTGCGCATGCGAACGGAAATCTTCGAGCGCCGAGCGCGCAGCCTGATGATGGCAAAGGGCGCGTAAGAAATGGCGACTTTCTTCGCCATGGGCGGCTACGCCGTATTCGTTTGGCCCGCCTATGCGATCACCGCTGTGGTATTGTCGGCAGCAATCGTGCTCTCCTTGCAAGCCCATGCGCGGGCGCGTAAGAGCGTCCGTCGGTTGGAGGAAGAAGAGAGGGGCGGGGGACAGGATTAGGCCATGATGCGGCTATTCTATCTCGTTCCGATTGCTATATTCGTCGTCCTCGGCGGACTTTTGTACAAAAGCTTATTTCTGGGGCCGCCTTCAGAACTGCCTTCGCCTTTGGTGGGCAAGACCGCTCCTGCCATTGCCCTGCCGGGGCTCGATGCGACGGCGCAGAATTTCACCCGCCAGGAGCTTGCGGGGGGACGGCCGACCATCGTGAATTTCTGGGCATCCTGGTGCACGCCCTGCCGACTCGAGCATCCGGCCTTGATGGCGCTGGCGGCACGCAAAGGCATCACACTTTATGGCGTTGACTATGAGGATAGGCCGCCCAGAGGGTCGCCCGAAAGTGCCCGTGCGTTTTTGGACGAGCTCGGCAATCCGTTTGGCAAGATCGACCGGGATAGTGATGGCCGCGCCGGCATCGATTGGGGTATCACGGGGGTTCCCGAAACCTTTGTCATCGACGGCAAAGGCGTCATCCGCGTGCATTACGCGGGCCCACTGACTGATGAGGTATTGAACCGCCTAATCCTGCCTGCGCTCGGCAAGTAGGTTAATGGACTAACGCGACCGCCGGGCCTTTGTCCGCAGCTCATGACGGGAGCCGGACTGGTCATCCTCGGCTTGCGAGGCAACGGCGGTCAACATTTTCAAGAACTTGGCGCGGTCCCCCGCGGGCAGACCGGAGAGCAGGGCCCGTTCAACGCGATCGCTCGCGGCGCGCGCGCTCCTCAAGGCTTTTCTGCCGCCCATTGCGATCCGCACGGCATTGGCGCGCTGATCCGACTCCGTGCGTTCGCGGTCCAACAGCCCTTTGTCGATCATGCGACGGATCATCTCGGCCAGCGTCGAGCGGTCGATGCCCGTCAACGCCACAAGGTCCGTCTGGCTAATGCCTTCATTCTGCTCGACCGCGGCAAGCACGGTGAATTGCTGTTTGGTGAGATCGCCGGCTCCGGATTCGCGCGAGAACAAATCATTCGCATACTGAACGCAGCGCCGCAAAAGATGCGATGGCGCTTGCGAGAGGTCAAAGCCGCCGTTGGCTTTTCGCGGACCTTTCGGAGCCATCCCCCACCCCCGGCAAACCTGTCGAGATTTCAGTCGAAATCGTCCGTACCCGTCGGACTGTGCCTAACTTTAGCTTACTCGCCCGTTAACGCAAACGGTCTTGTAAATTTTTTTGCTATGTCGGCATGACAACGCTGCACTTGACTCACGGAAGATTACGGTCCTAATCGCTTACTGCGCGCGCGACGTTTCGTCGCTTTCGATCTGATGGCGCGCGATAAACGGCGTCTGCGCCATCGCAAACAGCAATGTCAGCGGAACTATCGCCCAGACTTTGAAGGCGACCCATGTGTTGGTTGAGACATTGCGCCACACAATCTCATTAAGAATTGCAAGCGCAACGAAAAAAACCGCCCACCGCCACGTGAGAGTGCGCCACGCGGCATCCGGTAGATGCAACGTCTGACCGAGCAGCAGTTTGATGAAGAGCCGGCTGAATGCGAGCCCACCTAAGAGAACCGCCGCAAAGATCGCGTAGAGGATTGTCGGCTTGATTTTGATGAAAATGTCGTTGGAGAGCCAGAGGGTTAGTCCGCCGAAAACCAGCACGAGAGCGCCCGTGATGAGCGGAATGGGCGAAATCTTCCGCTCGATCACGATACCGATCGCAATGACGATCAGCATGGCTGCCATGAACACGGCCGTTGCGGTGAAGATGCCGAACGCTGCGTTTGCGGCAAAGAAAATCAGCAGCGGCCCGAGGTCGAGTGCCAACTTCAAGAAAGGGTGCATGCCGATACCATAGGGTTTCGCAAGCAGGTGTTCCAGGGGCGGTTATGTCAAAAGCGCCAGGAGCCGATGGTGGGACGTTCCGGTTCGTCCGCTCCCGTCAACGCTCTGGCAAAGGATTGCGCGTCGAAGGCTTGCAGATCGCTCACGGTTTCGCCGACACCCACAAAATGGATTGGAAGACCGAACCGGTCGGCCAGCGCAATCAGGATACCGCCCTTTGCCGTGCCGTCGAGCTTGGTCATGATGAGTCCGGTCAGAGGAACCGCGGACTGGAAAGCTTCGACTTGGGAAATGACGTTTTGGCCGGTGGTCGCATCCAAGACCAAAAGCATGGCGTGGGGCGCGCTCGCATCCTGTTTTTTCAATACTCGGGCGATCTTTTGCAGTTCCGCCATAAGCCCGGCTTTGTTCTGCAAACGCCCCGCCGTGTCGATCAAAAGAACGTCGGCGTCATCTTGGCGGGTTTCGCCCAACGCATCGAAGGCAAGCCCGGCCGCGTCAGCGCCGGGAGTTCGGGCAAATACGCGGGCGGAGGCTCGTTCTCCCCAGATTTTGAGTTGGTCGATAGCCGCGGCACGAAACGTATCGCCGGCCGCGAGCCAGACGCGTTTGCCCTCATGTCCGAGCTTGGCCGCGAGTTTGCCTATGGTCGTAGTTTTGCCGGTGCCATTGACCCCGGCAACCAACACTACGAAAGGTTTGTGCGTCGCGTCGATGATAAAGGGCGTTGCTGCGGGAGCGAGAACCTTCGCAATTGCGTCGGCGAGCACCCGGCGAATCTCCCGCTCGGAAATTTCCGTGTCATAGCGCCCATCGCCCACTTCCGCAGCAAGACGCTTGGCCAAAGCCGTACCGACGTCAGCGCGAATGAGAGCGTCTTCCAAATTCCGGATGGTATCTTCGTCAAGGCGCTCCTTGGTGATAATGTCCGTCAAGCCGCCGGTCAGTTGATTGGCCGTTCGCGCAAGTCCGGCCTTCAGGCGCGCGAACATACCCGGCCTGCCGGCAGAACTTTCAACATCGCTCATGCGAACGCCTGGATCGCCTGTTGCTGCATCGAGGGTAAAACGCGGGCCTGCAGAATTCGTCCATCAGATGCGATGATGGCGGCGGGGATACGAGTTCCGGAACCGGCGTTCCGGGAAAATTTCACGCCGGCAAAACAGGGTGTGCGCCCAAAACCGGGGGTTTCGACCAGCAGTTCTTGCTCCGTCCCTATAAGACTGCTCAATCGTGCGGCGAGTGCGGCGCGGCCTTTCGCGCGCAAGCGGCGGGCGCGATCCTTTACGACGACCGGTTGAACTTGCGGCATCCTCGCCGCAGGCGTGCCGGCGCGGGCACTGAATGGAAAGACGTGCAGATAGGAAAGGCCCGCCTCTTCGATCAACGCGAGGGTGTTTTCAAACATTGCTTCGCTTTCCGTAGGAAAACCGGCGATGAGATCGGCACCGAAAGCGGCCTCGGGACGCAACCGGCGGACCGTGTTGCAAAACGCGATTGTGTCCTCGCGCGAATGGCGCCGCTTCATCCGCTTCAAGATCAAATTGTCGCCCGATTGGACCGAGAGGTGAAAATGCGGCATCAGCCGCTCCTCGCCACCAATCAGGCGAAGAAGCGTTTCGTCGACCTCGATGGAATCAATCGAAGAAAGCCGCAAACGCGGAAGCTCAGGCAAATATTTCAATAGCCGCGCGACGAGCGTTCCGAGCGTCGGCTTGCCGGGTAAATCGGTGCCGTAAGCGGTGAGATCAACGCCGGAAAGCACGATTTCTTGGAACCCCGCCGCCACCAGGCGGCGCGCCTCTTCGATGACCGCGCCGGCTCCGACGCTGCGCGAGTTTCCCCGTCCATAGGGGATGATGCAGAAGGTGCAGCGATGGTCGCAGCCATTTTGTACCTGCAACACGGCGCGCGCGCGGTCATTGACCTGACCGGCGAATTGCGCCGCCGTTTCCTTGACCGTCATGATGTCGTTTACGACCGCGCGCGGGGCGTTGCCGAGGAAATCGGACATGTAGCTTGCCGGGGCAAGTTTCTCCTGATTGCCCAGCACATGATCGACTTCCGGCATCGCAGCATAGGTTTCAGGCTCAGTCTGGGCTGCACAACCGGTCACAATGATGCGCGCAGAAGGATTTTCCCGACGCAATTTCCTGATCGCCTGGCGCGACTGCCGCACCGCCTCGCCCGTGACCGCGCAAGTATTGATGATCACCGCATCGGAAAGACCCGCTTCGCCGGCCCGCGCGCGGATCACCTCGGATTCATAAGCGTTCAACCGGCAGCCGAAGGTGACAATCTCGACACCGCTCATGAATCGGCGACCAATGCGCTCAGATTCACTTCACCGGCGAAACTAAAGCGCGTGGGGCCGGTCATCATCACGTGATCGTCGGTTTCGCGCCACGCGATTTCCAGTTCGCCGCCATCGAGGATGACCTTGGCTTGGCGCCCCGAGAGTCCGCGCAAATTTGCGGCGACCACGGCGGCGCAGGCTCCCGAGCCGCAGGCGAGCGTAATGCCCGCGCCTCGCTCCCACACCCGCATGCGCAACTGCCGATCGCCTCGAAGTTCGACGAATTCCACATTGGTTCGCGATGGAAACCAGGGGTGGCGTTCAATAGCCGCGCCCAAAGCCGCCACCCGCGCCGCTTCGGCATCGTCCACAAACAGTACGCAATGCGGATTGCCCATTGACAGAGCCGCAGCACTTTGCAACGCAGTCTCGCTAAACCCCGGCACGGACAGAGCAAAACTCGTCGTATCGACCGCCTGAATCATTGGAATCTCGCGCCAATCGAGTCGCGGCGGGCCCATATCGACGGTTACGGAATCGTCGCCCGCGGTCTCACAGCGCAGAGCACCGCCAAGCGTAGCGAGCTCAATATCATCGCTTTCCCGTTCCGCCATCAAAAGATAGGCCACACAACGCGCAGCGTTGCCGCAGGATTCCACCTCGCCCCCGTCGGCATTGAAGATGCGCATGAAAGCGGCGGTGCCATTATTCCCCTTTTCCATCACGATGACCTGGTCGCAGCCGATCCCGCGCTTCCTATCGGCAATCGCTTTGGCCGTCGCGGGATCCAGCGGCACAGGGAAGGTGCGCGCGTCGAAAATGACGAAATCATTGCCCAAGCCATGCATTTTGAGGAACGTGGTCATAATGGCGTTATAAGACCGCTAACCTCGGCTTTCCAGGTGGGTGACCAGGACTAGAGTTGATCTCGCACGAACATGGCCCAAATATCATCAGTCACGGGAGAGACTCGATGCGGATATCCCATTGGATGGGCCTGATTGCCCTCTCAATGATCATGGGAACCGGCGCTGCGCTGTATGCCGCGGACGCTCCCACCGATCCTTATCTGTGGCTTGAGGACATCCACGGCGCCAAAGCGCTGGATTGGGTAAATGGACAAAACGCGGTTTCTCTGAAGCTGCTGAAAACCGATCCCGATTACGGGATAGATTATGAAGCCATCCTGTCGCTGCTCGATGCCGACGACCGCATTCCCATGGGACAAGTGCGTGGCAACGCCGTATTCAATTTCTGGCAAGATCCTGCGCACGTGCGCGGCATCTGGCGGCGTACCACCATTGAATCCTACGAAATGCCTGCGCCGCAATGGGACACGCTCCTCGATATCGACAAATTGTCCGCCGATGAGGGGAAGGGCTGGGTGTTCAAAGGGGCGAGCTGTTCGCCCAATCTTTCGCGCTGCTTGATCCGGCTCTCGCCCGATGGCGGCGATACCGTGGTGTTGCGCGAATTCGATACCGCGGCAAAGCGCTTTGCCGACGACGGCTTTCAACTGGGCGAAGCGAAAGCTGAAGCGGCCTATATTGATGCCAATACCATTCTCTTCAGTACCGATTTCGGGTCAGGCACGCTGACCAAATCGGGCTATCCGCGCATCGTGAAGCTGTGGCGCCGCGGAGAACCGCTGGCTGATGCAAGAATCGTATTCGAAGGAAAACCGGAAGATGTGATTACGTCCCCCGCGGTATTCCAAGGACCGAACGGCTCGACGGCTTTGGTTTCACGGGCGGTGAGCTATTTCGAGACGGAATATTTCTATGTCACACCGGACGGAACTACCATCGCCCTGCCATTACCACTTTCGGCGGATGTTCACGGCATCGCCGCGGCCGGTTTCGCGGGCGCAGATTCGGAACAGCTGATCGCCACCGTTCGGAAAGATTGGACACCCGAAGGCCAACGCACAATTAGGCAAGGCTCGCTGACCGCGTTTCCGCTGAAGACGTTCCTTGCAACGCGGGCGCTGCCTCAGGTTGGGGTGCTCTACACGCCAGGTCCACGCGCCTCGGTGGATCACGTGGCGGTCGGACGGGACGCGGTCTATGCCGCGGTCTACCAAAATGTGACGGGAAGCATCCAAACGTTCCGTCGCAATAGCAGCGGAAAGTGGATGGAGGTGGAACTCAGCCTGCCGCGCGGCGGCTCGACCGGCATTGCTTCGGTGAACGCTTTTGGTGCCGAAGCCTATTTCACCTTCCAGGGATTTCTCACGCCGACCACACTTTACGCCGATCACCGAGGGCAATTGATGGCAATCAAAGCCTTACCCGCCCGGTTCGATGCGTCGCCATATGCCAGCGCGCAATATGAGGCGACGTCGAAGGACGGCACAAAAATCCCCTATTTCGTCGTGCGGGCGAAGAACGCGACCGGCCCCACTCCGATGCTTCTTTATGGTTATGGCGGCTTCGAAATCTCGCAGACGCCGTTCTATTGGTCGAGCATGGGCCGTCTCTGGCTGCCGAAGGGTGGGGCATACGCTATCGCCAATATCCGCGGCGGCGGCGAATTCGGACCGGCTTGGCACGAAGCTGCCCTGAAGACTAACCGCCAAAAAGCCTATGACGATTTCATCGCGGTCGCCGAGGACATGGTGCAACGCAGCCTGACCACGCCCAAGCAGCTCGGGATCATGGGAGGGTCCAATGGCGGCCTGCTGGTCGGCACAGTTGCGGTGGAACGTCCCGACCTGTTCGGCGCGGTCGTCTGCGAGGTTCCGCTACTCGACATGCTGCGCTATCCGAAATTCGGCGCTGGCGCCTCATGGGAGGCCGAATATGGCGATCCCGATAACCCGGAAGAGCGCGCCGCGATCTTGCGCTACTCGCCCTACCAAAATGCCAAGTCAGGCGTGAAGTATCCGCCGATTTTCTTCATTACGGCTACATCCGATGATCGCGTCACGCCGGTGCATGCGCGCAAAATGGCCGCGAAAATGGAAGCGCAGGGCCACGATGTGTTGTTCTACGAAAATACCGAAGGCGGTCATGCCGCAGCCGCCAACCATGCGCAGCAGGCGGAAATGAACGCGTTGGCGTTGGTTTATCTGGCGCAGAAGCTCGGGCTGAAATAGAGCCACAGCGGGCACTGACTTACGCCGGCATGTTGTCGTGTTTGGTCATTTCTGAATTGTCGGTGAACCAAATCGCGCGCGATGCCCAGAAAACGACGGCCTGTGGCTTGCTGCCTGGATCGTCATCCAAGGAACCAGCCGGGACCACCATGCGCGCGCCGTCGCGCGTGGGATGGGGCACTTTTGAGCCGCAATTAATGCAGAACTGCAACCCGAAGCGTTTGGCCTCCGGAAGGTCGTAGCGCTTCACCTCGCTTTCGCCCTTGGTCCAGCGAAAGGCGCTGGGCTTCACAAAACCGTTCGCAGCGTGCGGCGAGCCAGTGGCTTTGCGGCAACGCGAGCAATGGCAATACACAAAGCGTTCGAAGGGAAGCTCGACTTCATACTGAACGGCTTTGCACAGGCAGCTTCCGCGCGCGATCATGGATTTCTCCTCAGCACCGGTGCGAAAATCCTAGCATTGACTTGGGGTGTAGCGGGACCTAAATCCTTGCCATCCGGATCGGCTAGTCCTTTCCGGCCCCGAAAGACCGGGGTCGCCTCCAGGCAGCGCAGGTGCGCCCCCTGGGGCGTTTGGCGTTTGGAGAGTCCATGTTCGACAATCTGCAGGATCGGCTGACTACGGTATTCGACCGGCTGCGTGGGCGGGGCGCGCTTTCCGAAGCCGACGTCGAGACCGCGCTGGGCGAAGTCCGCAGCATTCTGCTGGATGCCGATGTCGCGTTGCCGGTGGTGAAGACCTTCATCGCCAAGGTGCGCGAGCGCGCGGTTGGCGAAGCGGTGATCCGCTCGGTCACGCCTGGCCAGCAAGTGGTGAAGATTGTCTATGACACGCTCGTCGAGACTTTGGGCACAGAGTCTGAAGGGCTGTCGCTGGGAAGTCCGCCGGCGCCCATCCTGATGGTAGGCCTGCAAGGTTCGGGCAAAACCACCACGGCGGCGAAGCTCGCGAGCCTGCTGCAGAACAGAGACAAAAAGCGCGTGCTGATGGCCTCTCTGGACGTGAATCGTCCGGCGGCTATGGAGCAGTTGAAAATCCTCGGCGAACAGGTGAGCGCGCCGACGCTTCCGATCGTGCTGGGCCAGCGTCCGGCCGACATTGCCAGACGCGCCCTCGCTGCAGCGCGGGTGGGCGGCTATGACGTTCTCATCCTCGACACCGCCGGGCGGCAGCACATCGACGAAGCGTTGATGAGCGAAGTGGCGGAGGTGAAGAAACTCACCCAGCCGCATGAGACGCTGCTTGTCGCCGACAGTTTAACCGGCCAGGACGCGGTCAATATCGCCAAGAGCTTCAACGAACGCGTGCAGCTATCGGGCATCATCCTCACGCGCGCCGATGGCGATCAGCGCGGCGGCGCGGCGCTATCCATGCGCGAAGTTACCGGCGCGCCCATCAAATTCCTCGGAACCGGCGAGAAGCTCGATGCGCTCGAAGCCTTTCATCCCGCGCGCCTTGCCTCGCGCATTCTCGACATGGGCGATGTGGTTTCGCTGGTCGAGAGGGCGGCTGAGACCGTCGATCGCGGCAAAGCGGAGAAACTGGCCAAGAAGCTCAAGAAGGGCGAACTCGATTTCAACGATCTCGCCGATCAGCTTTCGCAGATGCGCAAAATGGGGGGAATGCAGGGTCTGCTTGGTATGCTGCCGGGTGTGGGCCGGATCAAGGATCAGCTCGCTGCCGCTGGCTTGGACGACAGGCTTCTGAAGCGGCAGGAAGCGATCATCGCATCGATGACCAAGCAGGAGCGCGTCAAGCCGGACTTGATCAATGGCTCGCGCCGCAAGCGCATTGCCGCGGGTGCGGGCGTCGATGTCTCCGAAGTGAATAAGGTCCTGAAGATGCAGCGTCAGATGGCCGACGTAATGAAGAAAATGGGCAAAGGCGGCCGCGGCATGACGAGCGCTTTGGGCGGCATGAACCCGCAGATGCTGTCGGGCTTGGGCGGCGGCGGCCTTCCGCCGGGCCTCCCGCCCAGTTTTGGCGGAAAGCGATAGTTTCATCTGTACAAAGAATTGCGAAAGGAAGCGAATCCCCATGTCGTTGAAAATCCGATTGTCGCGCGGAGGCACCAAGAAGCGGCCGCATTATTCCATTGTCGTCGCGGAATCGCGCAGCCCGCGCGATGGCCGCTTCATCGATCGCCTGGGCTATTACAATCCGCTGCTGCCCAAAGATCATGCAGACCGGATCAAGCTCGATCTGGAGAAAGCCAAGACCTGGCTCGGCAAGGGCGCCCTGGCTTCCGACCGGGTGCATCGCTTTCTAGCGGATGCCGGCCTTGTCAAGCCGGTTACGCATCATAGTCCGGAAAAGATGAAGCCGAAGAAGAAGGCGCAAGAACGCGCAGCTGCCGCTGCCAAGGCCGCCAGCGCAGGTCAAACGCCGGCTTGACGGAGAAGCGCGTCCTTCTGGGCGTCATTGCCGGCGCACATGGCGTAAAGGGCGAGGTGAGAGTGAAGTGCTTCACCCGAGACCCGCAATCATTCGGGAGCTATGGCGCGCTCACAACCGATGACGGGCGGCGCCTCGAAATCGCCGAGCTCCGCGCGAGCAAGGCCGGCGAGGCCGTCGTGCGTTTTGCCGGCAGTTCGGACCGCGATGCCGCCGAAAGTCTCAAAGGTCAGCGCCTTTATGTGCCCCGTTCGGCCTTGCCGCCGCCCGCATCCGGCGAGTTTTACCACGCCGACTTGATCGGGTTGCGCGTGGAAAATGCTGCCGGCGAGGTTATTGGGAGGATTTCCGCCGTTCACAATTTCGGCGCCGGCGATGTCCTTGAAGTCGACCTCAGCGACGGCAATACAGAATTCATCGCCTTCACCGATGCCAATGTTCCCGTCGTTGATATTTCCGCCGGACGGGTCGTCATCGAGCCTCCATCACACACAGGCGATGAGTAGATGTGGCGCGCAACCGTTCTCACCCTGTTTCCCGAATTGTTTCCGGGGCCGCTTGAAGCCTCCCTGATTGGCAAAGCCTTGAACGAGCAGCTTTGGAGCCTCGAGATTCGCGATATTCGCGCCCACGGCCTGGGGCGGCATAGAAATGTCGACGATACGCCATCGGGCGGCGGCCCCGGCATGGTGATGCGCCCCGATGTTGCCGTTGCGGGAATCGATGCGGCCCTCGCCGACGACGCCGCGCCGCGGCCGCTGATCTATCTTTCGCCGCGGGGAAAGCCGCTCGACCAGTCGCGCGTGCGCGAGCTGGCATCGGGCTCAGGCGTGATCCTGTTCTGCGGCCGTTTTGAGGGGCTCGATCAACGCGCGATAGAGGGCCGGAACATGGAGGAAATTTCGCTGGGCGACTTCGTGCTTGCGGGAGGAGAGATTGCCGCCATGGCACTGCTGGAATCCTGTGTCCGCCTGATCCCCGGCGTGATGGGCAGTGCAGCCTCGCGAGATGAGGAAAGCTTCGAACAGTACCTGCTCGAATATCCGCACTACACAAGGCCGCAGGTTTTTGAGGGCGTGGAAATCCCCGCTGTCCTGAATTCGGGAAATCATGAAGAAATCGCCCGTTGGCGGAAGGAACAGGCAGAAGGGGTAACGCGCGCCAAACGACCCGACCTCTGGACCCTCTATGAAAAGCTCTCCCGATCCGCTAGAACGCCCGGCTCGCAAAAGAAATCCCGCCGGACGGGAGGAAACCATGAACCTGATCCAGACGCTTGAACGCGAACAAATGGAAGCGGTTAGAGGCGGCAGGAAGCTGCCCCCGTTCCGTCCCGGCGATACGCTGAAGGTCAATGTCAAGGTCGTGGATGTCTCCTATGACGAGAAGACCAAGCAGCAAAAGACACGCGAACGCCTGCAAGCCTTCGAGGGCGTCTGCATCGGCCGTTCGGGCGCGGGGCTGAACGAAAGCTTCACCGTACGCAAGATTTCCTATGGCGAAGGCGTCGAACGCGTATTCCCAATCCACAGCCCGCTAGTGGATTCCGTCGAGGTGATCCGGCGCGGCAAAGTTCGGCGGGCCAAGCTCTATTATCTGCGCGGCCGCCGCGGCAAATCCGCCCGTATCGCGGAGCGTCAGCGCGGAATGGTGGAAAGCGACGCCGGCAGTACGGCGGAAACCGGCGCCTAGCGGCGTTCTTTACGAATTTAGCCACTTTTCCCCGGTAATGATGGTGCAACCCGCACGATTCGCGGGCGCACGCGAGCTGTTCGAGCCATGAGTCCGTCAACCAGACATGTCGTTCCTGACCAGGTGCTAAGCCGCCCGGAACCCCTGCCGGAGGCCGAACCGCTCGCGCTCGTGCCGGCCACACCTTTTGCCTTTCTGCGGTTTCTCATCGTGAAGCATTTCCGCTGGAAAGTTCTCACGCTGGTCGTGCTCGCCGGCTCCGCCACCTCGATCGAGGCTTTCGGCCCCTACGCGCTGTCGCATCTCATCAATGCGATCACCGCCGCAGTCGCGGCGCATGCGACCTTTGCCACCGCCATCCTGCCCTGGATGATGCTGTTGGCTGCCATATGGCTGGGCTCGACGCTCGCATATCGCCTCTATGAAGCGATCGACGTGCAGACCAGCCCGCGCATGCGGGCGCTCGCGCAGAAATATCTCTTCACCTATTTGATGGGCCACAGCCCGCGTTACTTCCAGGAGAATTTCGCCGGCAAGCTCGGCCAAAAGGTGAAGCAGGCCGGGCAGGCCACCGTTTCGATCATGAACATCCTCGGCTTCGAGATGGTCCGGGTGGCCATGCTGATGCTGGTCGGCGGCGCGCTGATGTTCAATGCCCATGCCGCTTACGCGGCCGTGCTCGCCACTTGGGCCGTGATCTATCTCGCCATTGTGGTTGCGCTCGCCCGGCGCTGCGTCGTGCTGTCGAAAGCGTTCTCCAACGAAGTTTCGACCTCCACCGGGCGGCTGATCGACGCCATCGCCAATTCCGATCTGGTACGCGCCTTTGCCAAAGCCGATTACGAGCGCCGTTTTCTTTCGCATTTCCTCGTCGACGAGATGAATGCCTCGCGGCGCCTACGCAGCTTCTTGATTCTGATGCGGACATTCATGGCGTTTGCCACTCTCGCACTGCTGCTGGGCCTAGTAGCGCTAGCTGGACGAGACGCGCTGTCCGGAGTGATTTCGGTCGGCGCATTCGCAATGATCTTCTTCCTCGCCAACCAGATCATCCGAAGCGTGCAGGAATTGTCCTACCGCATGCTCGATTATTTCGAGCAGTTGGGAACGCTTGCCGAAGCGCTCGAGCTGGTGAGCGAGCGGCATGAGATCGTGGATGTGCCCGCAGCGCGTGCGCTCGCTGTCAAGGAGGGCGCGATCCGGTTCGAGCATGTACGTTTCGCCCATCCCGACGGGCTGCAAGTTTTCGAGAATCTGAACCTCGCGATTCGGCCGGGCGAGAAAGTGGGCCTTGTCGGTCCTTCAGGCGCGGGAAAATCCACCCTGGTAAAGCTCCTGCGGCGGCAATTCGAGCCTCAGGCCGGGCGCATCCTGATCGACGGACAAGACATCGCTCACATCATTTGGGATTCCTTGAACGAAGCGATCGCAGAAGTGCCGCAAGTGGCGGGTGTGTTCCATCGCGCGGTGCGGGACAATATCCGCTATGCCAAACCCGACGCGGCAGAGGCGGAAGTGGCGCGAGCAGCCGCGGAAGCCTATGCGCACGAATTCATTCTGGGCCGGGCCAAAGGCTACGACACCATCGTCGGCGAGCAGGGCATCAAGCTTTCCGGCGGCGAACGCCAGCGCCTGGCGATTGCGCGAGCTTTGGTGAAGGATGCGCGCATCCTGGTGCTCGACGAGGCGACCTCGTCGCTCGATTCGGAATCCGAACATCTCATCCAGCAAGCGTTGTGGACCCTAATGCAGGGCCGCACGGTGATCGCCATCGCGCATCGGCTTTCGACCATCGCAGGCATGGATCGCATTGTGTATTTGGAAGCCGGCCGCATCGTGGAAGAAGGGCCGCATCGCGAGTTGCTGGCGAAAGGCGGCGCCTATGCGCGGCTATGGAACCGCCAGATGGGCGGCTTCATCAACGCGGCTTAATTTCTCACCTTGCCCCACGGATAACGGGCAGTTACTAACCCGCCAATTCTTGCCTTCCCCGCTAAGGAGTCCCCATGTCCCGCAATAGAATCGCGTTGATCGGCGGCGGCCAGATCGGCGGCACGCTGGCGCATCTCATCGGCCTCAAAGAGCTGGGTGACGTCGTGCTGTTCGACATCGTCGAGGGCCTGCCACAGGGAAAGGCGCTCGACATTGCGCAAGCGGGCCCGGTGGAAGGCTACGATGCCAAATTCAAGGGCGCCAATGCCTATTCGGAGATTGCGGGCGCCGATGTGGTGATCGTCACGGCCGGCGTGCCGCGCAAGCCCGGGATGAGCCGCGACGACCTGCTCGGCATCAACCTCAAAGTGATGAGCGCGGTCGGCGAAGGAATCCGCAGCCATGCGCCCGATGCTTTCGTCATCTGCATAACCAATCCGTTGGACGCCATGGTGTGGGCACTGCGGCAGTTTTGCGGTTTGCCGCACAACAAAGTCGTCGGGATGGCGGGCATTCTCGATTCGGCGCGGTTTCGCTATTTCGTCGCCGAAGAACTCAAGGTTTCGGTCGAAGACGTATCTGCGTTTGTGCTCGGCGGCCATGGCGACACCATGGTGCCAATGCCGCGCTTCTCGACGGTGGCCGGCATTCCTGTGCCGGAGCTCGTGAAGATGGGCTGGATCACTCAGGCGCGGCTCGACGCTCTGATCCAGCGCACGCGCGACGGCGGCGCGGAGATTGTCGGCTTGCTGAAGACCGGATCGGCATTTTACGCGCCCGCCTCTTCGGCCATCGCGATGGCAGAATCCTATTTGCGCGACAAGAAGCGCGTGCTGCCTTGCGCCGCCTATGTCGATGGCAAATATGGGCTTAAGGACATCTATGTCGGCGTGCCCGTGGTGATCGGCGCAAAGGGCGTCGAGCGCATCGTCGAACTCGATCTCACGCGCGAAGAGCGGACGATGTTCGATAAATCGGTCGAGTCGGTGAAAGGTCTCATCGATGCTTGCCGAAAATTGGAGCCGAAACTGAAATGATGAGGCGTTTGATGCCGCCTGTATTGCTGTTTACCGCGATCGCATTTCCTGCCCACAGACGCCTATGGCCGCGACTTTGCGCGTAAGCGTGGACGGGATCACGGCGGCGGGTGGCAATTTGCTCGTCGGGCTCTATGACGAAGCAACGTTTCCGGTGATTCCCGATGCGCCTTTATTCAAGAAAACGATTCCGAACCCGAAGACCGGCACAACGGCGGTATTCGATCGCCTACCGCCGGGCGCCTATGCAGTCAAAGTGTTGCAGGACGTGAACAATGACGGCAAAGCCGAACCGGGCGAACCTTTCGGCATCTCCAACGGCGCAGCGCCAAACGATTTCGATGCCGCCGCCATCGCGCTCCAGCCCGGCAATAATGCAGTAACCGTCCATATGCATTAATATTGCGAGGGTTGCGTGCGAGAACCGGCGCGCCTATTTTTCGCCCCCCGATGCCGCCTTAGCTCAGCCGGTAGAGCACATCATTCGTAATGATGGGGTCGCGTGTTCGAGTCACGCAGGCGGCACCAAACAAAAAGCCTGACCCGATTGCTCGGATCAGGCTTTAATGCACCAGCCTTTCGCTTTACTGCACGCAGCGTCCAACCGGCGGATTGATCTGATCCAGCCGCGGTATGACTTCGCCGGCGCCGCCTTGGCATGCCACCCAGCGAAAATCATGCTCGGCGTCTGTCTCCTTCAGACTCTCGTCTGCGACCAGCGCGCCGAAGCCGTTTCCGGCGACGCTGCCCGCTATCGCACCGTCCTTGCATGAGGCAAGTGCGCTCCCTGTCATCAGGCAATAGGCAAATTGCACGCTATAGCCGCAATGGTTGCGGAAGCCCCAATGCATGCCGTCGCTTTCCACCGACAGGCATGACGAGGCGCCGTGCCGATCGGGCGCGATGGGATCGGGAGGATTGGCGGACGCCAGAACTTGCGGCTTTTGCAAATCTGCTGCGGGCATGGGGTCGATCGAATGCACTTCCGATTTGCGCACTTCAATCGCCTGCGCCGCTGCGGCTACATCGGCCTCTTTCAGAGGAGCTATGCCCGCCGCTGCGGCCGCGACGTCGGCAGTTTTAAGAGGAGCTGTACTGGCCGCTGCTGCTGCGACATCGGCCGCTTTCAGAGGCGCTGTAATGGCTGCCGCGCCGGTGCCCGCCAGAAGCGGACGCGGAACCGAGGTTGGCGGCGCCGGGATTGCCGGCTTTGGCTCAACATCGGCCGATTTGGGTAAATCTGCGGGTTTGGCTTCATGACCGCAACTCGATTTCGCCCCATCCAAGCTGGGATCGCTCAGACCCAAGCGGGAGGCAAAGGCGGCAAGCGCCGCCTTGCGCTCATCCAGGCTGAATTGGTGGCCTTGCGGGTACCACGCCACGCAAGCCGTGGCGGCAGCCGATATGGTCTCGGCAGTTATCCCTCCCCCCGGGTTGACCGCGAGCGTTTCGGTTGAGCCATCGGCATATTCGATCTCGATGCCGCCTTCCATCCGGCGGAAGACACCCACGACTTTCCTTAAATCAGTCGCGTCGGCAACCGTCCCGAGCTTGTCGTTGATGAAGAGAAGGAAGGTCTTCTGGACGTTGCCGTTCGCACTAACGATATCGCGCGTCAAACCACCCTCGGCCGGGCTGAGCGAAATCGTCGAGCCGTCGATGGCGATCAGTTTCTTTCCGACCACATCGTCAAAGGACGGTGATGCCGCCGCCGGTTTTACCTCTTGCGCCAGGCAAAGACTCATAGCCCCGGCGAGAAAAGCCGCTGCCAAGGCAACTCTGCCACCCCAAATCATGACTAATACCCCCAATAGGCTTGCGGCGGCGGCAGATAACGTCCGTAAGGATCGCGAAAATAATGGAGGCCGCCGTAGTAGCAGTCCAAATAGCCGCTGCTCATGCGCATGCAGCTGGAGGCGGGACGAGTATCGCGCGCGGAGTAGCGATAGGTCGTCGTGGGCGGCAGAGGCACGCGCGGCGCCTCATAGGAAGGCGGAGCCGGGGCAGCCGCGGGCGGCGCCACCACCACTTGCTTTTCTACCTTCGGCTCCGGCGGTTTGACCGCCATCGCGAAGGATTCGCCCTTAACGGTCTCGCCGCAAACCGTGTAGCTCGCATCGATCTCCATCGGCTGGGACAGAGCGAACACCGCCAAACTCTTCTTTTTGCCGGTCAGCGCTTCGTGAAAGATAGCTTCGGCTTTGCTGCAAAATTCCCTTGGGTCCTCGCTGTGGCGCGTAGAGAAATTGTTGGCCAATTTGGTCTTGAAGGTGTGGAAGTCCGCGGTTCCATTGATGGCATCTCGGCGAAGGAAAAAGGATTCCAGCGCGTGGTCCGAAGCAATGAGATCCGACTGATACGCCGTGACAAAGCTGTTGTAGAGCGAGACATCGTCGTTTTGGCAGGTGAGCGCCGCTACGGTCAGCTCCTGCTGCAGGGTAGCCACCTGCAATGCCGTCAGATCCTGCGCTCCCGCGCAGACCGTTTCCGCCAAAGCATGCCCGGCCATGCCCGAAAACGCGAGAATTGCAGCGCCGGTTTTCAACGTGTTCATTTTACCCAACCCTCCGCACTGGTGCGCAGCCTATGGCGCGCGCCTGAACCTTGCCGATATGTTCCTAAGTTGCGCGGGGGCTCCAAAACCACCGCGAAGATTGCCGTCATCATCTGATTGTGAAGATGAACCCGACCTGAACGGAGCATTCAGGAAGTCAAATTTAATTGAACGATCACAATGACATACTTAAGCCTCAGCTAAACCGCTGCAATTTTCCGGTAATGATGGGACGGCGGCAGAACCAAGCTTCAGGCTGGATTTTGGTTTGGAACTCCGTTGCCCTGTTAGGAAGAACGGCGCATCCTTTCCCAGCGAAATGGGAGGGAACCATGAAAAATCACCTTCGCGCAATTGCGATTGCGTCATTCGGCCTTGCAACCTTTGCCCTTGGAGCGGCTTCGCCCGCGAGCGCGGCAACGCAAGCGCGCAGTCTGCCCACATTCGAAGTCGATCATAGCTGGCCGAAGGTTCCGGCGAATATGAAAGTCGGCGATGTGTCTAGCATCGCCATCGACGGCAAGGACAATGCCTGGGTGCTCAGCCGTCCGCGGACGCTGAAACCAGCGGATGCCAAGATGGCCGCGCCGCCGATCATGATCTTCGATTCCGCGGGTAATTACATTCGCGGTTGGGGCGGCAATGGCGCGGGCTATGAATGGCCGGAACGCGAACACGGCATCACCATCGATTACAAAGGTTTCGTGTGGATCGGCGGGAACTCGTGTCCGACCAACGGCCTTCCCGGTTTGAAGCCCGTCGCGGACGATCAATTGCTGAAATTCACGCAGGACGGCAAGTTCGTCATGCAGATCGGCCACAGCAATCAAAGCAAGGGCAATGCCGATACGCAGAATCTGCACCGGCCGGCCGACGTGCAGATTTATCCGGCTACGAACGAATTATTCGTCGCCGACGGCTACGGCAATCACCGCGTCGCGGTATTCGACGCCGATAGCGGCAAGTTCAAGCGCATGTGGGGCGCGTTCGGCAACAAGCCGGCCGACGCCGATTCGTGCCAGGTGATCACCTATAAGACTTTTGCTGAACCGGGCCCGCAGCAATTCAGCATCGTACATGCCATCCGCGTGTCCAAGGACGGGACGGTCTATGTCGCCGATCGCGAAAACCGCCGCGTGCAGATGTTCACCAAAGACGGCAAATTCGTGAAGCAGTTGATGAAGGGTGACGCGATTTTCGCTCGCGACCTCGCTTTCTCGCCCGATCCGGAGCAGCAATTCCTTTATGTCGGCTACGGCAAAGGGATCGCAGTGGTCGATCGCAAATCGCTGGAATATCTCGGCACGATAGCGCCGCCGGGGATTTTGGGCGCAGGCCACCACATCCAGACCGACTCCAAGGGCAATATCTACATCGCCCAAACGACGTCCGGCATGCAGCGCCTGCTGTACAAAGGGATGTCTGTCGCCAGCCGCTAACGCCACCGATTGTCATCCCGGAACCTAGCGCGTATATCCGAGACCCACCGCAAAATTGCATCGGAGGCGAAACGATGCCCTCATCCGCTTGGAGCGAACGGACTCTCGCAGCCGCCGTCCTTGCGTCCCTAACCGCAACGCCAATTCCGCCGGCCTCGGCTCAGCAAAATCCCGCGCCGCCGGACTTCTCCTCGAACCTGACCGGCTGGGTTGGCTTTAACGGCGCAGGTCCTTTCTTCGAGCCTGCTCCGGGGCACCTGCCCGGGCCGGTGAGCAGCGATCCGGCGCATCCCTTTGTGCCAAACGGCACCGGTAAGCAACCGACGTTCCGCATCGCCGATCTTTCCAATCCCAACCTGATGCCGTGGGTGAAGGAGCGGATGAAGAAAGACAATGACGAAGTGCTTGCCGGCAAAGCGGCGTTTACGGCGCAATCGAGCTGTCTGCCGGAAGGCGTGCCGATGTTCATGGGGATGGGTGGACCATACTCGTTGATATTCCTGCAGACACCGAAAGAAGTCTGGATGATGATTCAATCCGATCAGCAGGTCCGGCGGATTTACATGAATGTGCCGCATTCGAAGAATCCGAAACCGTCATGGTACGGAGAATCGATTGGACATTACGAAGGCGACACGCTGGTCGTCGACACCATCGGGCTGAGCGATAGAACCTACGCCGACATTTACCGCACGCCGCATACCGAGAAGCTGCATGTCGTAGAACGCTGGCGGATGGTGGACAATGGCCAGACGCTGGAAGCCGTCTTCACCGTGGAGGACCCCGGCGCGTTTTATCAGCCCTGGACGGCCATGCGGCGCTATCGCCGCGTGCAGCAGCAGCCGGACGAAATCGTCTGCTCCGAAAACAACTACGCGAATTTGTTCGACTACCACATCCCAAAGGCGGACAAGCCGGATTTCTGAGCGCAAGCCGGTCTCATCACTTCAATGGAAAAACGGCGGGCGGTAGAACGTGATCAACCGGCCGCAGATAAGAACAGCGACCCAGGCAGAGAGCGACGTTCCGGCGATGAGCTTGGCGCGCAAAGGTGCGTCGGCACCGCTGGGCATCAGCTTCACGTCGCGAAATGCGTCGGTCAGGTAAAATACCGCGACGTTGACGCCGGCAACCGCGACGAAGACCAGCAGCAATTGAAAGGACGGGTTATAGAAATACTGTTCGGGAAAGCCAAAAAAGAACCAGATGCCCGTGAGAAGATTCAGGACAAAGCCCCCTATGCCGAACGGGATAAGCTTATGCAGGGTGGCCGGTGGCACTGCCTTGCCCAATCCCAGCACGCGCAGATCGAACAAGCCGATAGTCCCCAACAGCAGCGACAGCCCAAAATAATGCAGCGTTTGGAAGGTAGGCCAAAGCCACGTATCGGTCAGGGCCACGAAATGGTGCAATGCGCTGGCTCGGACCCAAAGTTCCCACGGTTGCGCCAATTCGGGTTCGGTAAACATGAGATTCCTCTCAGAAGCCGCCGGGTATGCCGACTCGCAGCCAGGTATAGGTGTAGGCGAGAAAGCGCCCAGCCGCGATCGCGCCCATCCAGGACGTAAGCGAGAGACCGGCGAGAGTCTTTGCTCGTCTCCCTATCGGTTGGGCTTCCGGTTTATTGCCCTGCGGATTGCGCAACACTTCGTTCCTGATCTTCACGACAAGAAAGATCGCCAACGCGATCAACGTCAGCTTCACGTAGAACAATGGATTGGTGAACGCCTTGTATGGATAGCCGGTCAATAGCAGTGAGCCGGAAACGACATTAGCCGCCAATGCAACCCATAGAATAGGATAAAATCCCTCCAGCAGCCTCATTGGCACTTGGCGCGCGACTCCGAGGATTCTCAGCGCGATCCCCGAACTCGTGCCGGCGAGAAATCCTGTCCCGAGGACATGGACCGTTAGGATTGCCGGAAACGCGAGCATCGACGGCCCCCGAATCCATTCGGAAAGATCTGTGTGCTCAATCCAATCGAAAACCTGTTCAGTTGGTGTCACGAAATCCCCGCGGGTGAAGCATGCGCCCGTAACTTGTTAAATCGCCCAAGACCAAATGCCGCGAATTTAATGGGAGTCTTCTGATTGGTTTTAAACTGCTCCAGTTGGAAGCGATGAGGGATCGTTTCACACCAAGCTGTCTACAAGCTGACCTGAACCTGACTAGTAGCTGGACGACGTCTGCAATACGCGGCGGCGACATAATGCACTCGCCGCTTGCCGAAAATAAAACGGGCGGGCCGAGGCCGGCCCGCCCGTTGTCACTCACAAATCGAAAGCTCTACTTTGCCGCAACCTGCTGCTTCAGTTTGGCGATGTCAGCTTCGCTGCGGATGGTCATGATGCCCATCGCATTCACGCGATAGACCGGCATGCTGATCTGAAGCGAACCGCTATGCTCGTTGACGGAGATGTGGCGGAGTTCGGTGCCGCGCACTGGCAGCTCGAACGTGGTCCACTTGTTCGCGGCGGGGTCGTATCTGAAGATCTGATCGTTGGTCCACAGATCGCCCCAAACATTGTGGTGGCTATCGACAGCGAGGTGATAAGGCTGCATCGCAGGCGTGGGGAATGGGATCATCGTCACCTTGTTAGTGTTGGTGTCGATGCGGGCGAGGCTTGAACCCCACGAATCGCCCACCCACAGCACGTCGCCGTTCTTATCGGTGCCCATGCGGCGCGGTCCCTGCGCCCAGGGATAAGGATTGCCGGTCGAGATGTCGGTGACCTTTCCATACGCCGCGAGGTCTTGCTGCGTGAGGAAGTCCTTGATCTTCTTGTTCTCGGGCAAGACGATTTCGGTGACTTTTCCGGTCACGCCATCCGCCTTGCCGACGGTGTCGAAGCCCATCTCCGCCCACCAGCCGTTGCCGTTGCGGTCGCCAGCAGCGCCGTAGGTGCCGCCGGTGCCATAGGAGCGCTTGACCTGCGTGGTCTTATATTCGGTAAACTCCAAGGTCTTCGGGTTGAAGCGAAGAACACCTGCGGGAGCGGACGCCCACACCATGCCCTTGCCGTCCACGTCGAGAGTGACTGCGCCACCGAGCGGCTGCATACCTTCCGGCGTCGGATAGACCGTGAGCTTTCCGGTCGCGGGCTCGACCTTGCCGAGACTGTTGCGGCCGGGATTGACGTTGAACCAGAGATTGCCTTCACCGTCGCGCGTGATCCCGTGCGCGGTGGCGGCAAGTCCGCTGCCGTTGGCGCGCGGCACCTTCTTGTATGTCACTTCGCCGGTCTTGGCATCGACCTTGCCGACCGTAACTGCATAATTGACTTGGTTCGCGGTGAACCAAACATTGCCGTCGAAATCCATCACGTCATCATGGATGACGATTCCGATGCGTGACGGCGTTCCGCGCGCCCAGTTGGTCCCGTCGATATTGTCGGCGGCGGCGCCGGCGGGCGGCAGCGATTTGGCGCCCACCGCATCGACCCGCGGCACATCATAGAGCGTCCACACCGCGCGGGCGGCTTCGCCTGATGGGCGCGGCCGTTCGGCAATTTTCAGCACGCTATTCGGGCCGCGGACTTTGGCGAGATAGACCGCGAGCTTCTTCTCATTCAGCTGAATGATCTGGCTTGCCGGGCGGTTCGGTACGCGGTCCCCCGCGCCGCCGATCGCCTTCATCAGATCGATAATCCGCGTCCAACCTTGCTCGTCGAACTTAAATTGCAGCGGGTAGCTCGGCGTGTGGCAGCCATTGCATTGATTATGGAGGATTTGCTTCGCAATCACGTCGTCGGCATTGTCCTCGGGCAACGAGTCCATGACCAATTCGCCGGGAAGCTGGCGCCAGCGCGTCTCCGGATCGCTGATTGTCCTCAGCCGTATGTCCTGATGCTTGTTGGCCGAGAGATCGACTTGCGCCTTGGTCTGCTCGAAGCCGAGCGCCTGCGCCCAAACGCTGTACTTTCCGGCCGCCAGCGGCGGAAAATAATAATTGCCCGACGCGTCGGTATAGACGCTAGTGGTGATGGTCGATCCCTCGCGCTTGGCGGACACCGTCACGCCATCGAGCTTCTGCCCAGTTGCAGAGGTGATCAAGCCGGTCAAAATCTCATCGGCGCCTTGCGCCGGCGCGTTCATGGCGAGCGCTGTCACCATTGCGGCCGCGCTTGCCCAAAGCAGGCTATGCATTTTGGTCATGATGTTCCTCCGTTCGAGAATCAAGCGTCGCTGAAGCGAGGGTGCCAAAGCGCCGGAAGCAATTAAGTCCTAAATTACGCAGCGATGTCGTCGATAGCGGAATCATTAGGAACATACTTCCGGACCGGATTTTTGCCAACGTCGCCGGAACCCTATTCATGGCCAAAATCGGAAGTATCGTATTGATATTATTGACGTTATTGGCGGCGCCAAGCGCATAGAGGATTTTTGAAAAACTTTGTCGAGCCCTGTCGATTCCGCTCTTCCCCGTTCGACGTGTGGCTGTCGAACCAAGAGGAGACGAAAATGCGCTTCATGATGATCATGATCCCAGAGGTCTACAGCAAACCCACACCGCCGGACTTCATGCCTGACATGGAGGCGGTCAAGAAGATGGGCAAATACAACGAGGAGCTGCAAAAAGCGGGCGTGCTGCTGGCGCTCGATGGACTCACTCCACCTTCGGCCGGCGCGAGGGTGTCGTTTGCGGGCGGCAAGCCCAAGGTGACGGACGGCCCCTTTGCGGAGGCCAAGGAAGCGAGCGGCGGCTATTGGATGATCCAAGTCAAATCCCGCGAAGAGGCCATCGAATGGGCGAAGCGCGTCCCCGCGGGCGCAAATGACGTGATCGAACTTCGGCGCGTGCATGAGCGCGAGGATTTCGGACCTGAGATTGCGCGCGAAGAACGCGAATTGACGGAAAAGATCGGCAAGAACCGCAAATAGCCGGCGTTTGCGCCATTGCCGTGACGTGGTTTTATCGGCGGCATGACAGCCGCCGATATCACCCGCGCCATCGACGCCATCTGGCGTATGGAATCGGCCAGACTGATCGCAAGCCTCGCGCGCATGGTCCGCGATGTAGGCCTCGCAGAAGATTTGGCACAGGACGCGCTGGTGAGCGCGCTCGACCAATGGCCGAGAGAGGGCATTCCGGACAATCCCGCCGCCTGGCTCATGGCCGTCGCCAAACGCCGCGCCATCGATATGTTCCGCCGCGACAAGCGCTTCGCGCAAAAGCACCAAGAGCTGGCGCAATGGATCGCGAGCCTGCAAGAACAGGCGGAACCGGCAGCGGAAGACAACGATGTCGGCGACGAGCTTCTCGGTCTGATCTTCACGGCATGCCATCCCGTGCTGGCGAAGGAAGCGCGCGTTGCTCTCACTCTCCGCCTTGTCGGCGGATTGACGACAGAGGAAATCGCCCGCGCTTTTCTTTTGACCAAGGAGGCGATCGCACAACGCATTGTGCGCGCCAAACGCGCTCTCGCCGAGGTTCGCGTTCCCTTCGAAGTGCCGCGTGGCGAGGAACGTACAGAGCGGCTGCCCTCGGTCCTCGAGGTGATCTATCTCATCTTCAACGAGGGTTATTCCGCCACCGCCGGCGAAGATTGGATGCGGCCGCAATTGTGCGAAGAGGCGATGCGGCTCGGCCGTATCCTGGCGCAGCTTGCTCCGGAGGATTCCGAGGTCCATGGTCTGCTCGCTCTCATGGAAATCCAGGCGTCCCGATTGGGCGCGCGGACCGGCCCGGGCGGTGAACCGATCCTGCTGCTCGATCAGAATCGCGCGCGCTGGGATCATCTGCTTATCCGGCGCGGTTTCGCGGCATTGGAACGGGCCGAAGCGATCGGCGGTGACCGCGGACCTTACGTTTTGCAGGCCGCAATTGCCGCGTGTCACGCGCGAGCGCGCACCGCAGACGAGACGGATTGGGCGCGCATCGCTGCGCTGTATGGCGAGCTCGGCAAAATCAGGCCGTCTCCCATAGTCGAGTTGAACCGGGCGGTTGCGCTGGGCATGGCATTCGGACCGGCAGCGGGCCTTGAGCTTGCCGACGCGCTGACGCAGGAGCCATCGCTCAAAACTTATCATCTGCTGCCCGCCGTGCGCGGCGATCTGCTCGAAAAGCTCGGCCGGCTGAAAGAAGCGCGCGCCGAATTCGAACGCGCAGCCGCACTCACCCGCAATGCTCGCGAGCGCGAATTGATGCGGGCACGCGCCGCGGCGATCAGCCGGCCATGAGCCACTAACCGGGAGCGTAGCTTTGCGAAACCGGCTGATAACGCATTGATGAATTGCGCGAACGCTGGTCATCCGCATAAGCAGGAACATGTTGCCGCGATTTTTGTCTTGTAAGCTCGTAAAGTTCCTAGGTGCGCCGGCCTTCGCCACATTGGTGTTATGCGCATCGTCGACGGGCTTTGCGAGTCCAATTCCAACCCATCAAACCACCGGCGTTTCCAGCGCATCATCGGACAAGGAGCAGTCGCCTAGCCCGAAAACGCTCGTCGACGGCTGGGCCCCTTTCATCAAAGAAGCATCGCGCCGGTTCGGGGTATCCGAAGATTGGATCAAAGCCGTGATCCGCATGGAAAGCGGCGGCCGCACAATGCTGGAAGACGGAAAACCGATAACCTCCAAAGCGGGCGCGATGGGCATCATGCAGATCATGCCTGACACCTATCAGGACATGAGGCGGGAGTATGGGTTAGGCGCTGATCCTTACAATCCGCACGACAATGTGCTGGCCGGCACCGCCTATCTTCGCTGGCTGTATGGCAAATACGGCTATCCCAAACTGTTCGCCGCTTACAACGCCGGACCGGGAACGCTTGAATCCGACTTGGCCGGTGGCCGCAACTTGCCAAACGAAACGCGCGCTTATGTCAGCGGCATAGCCCGCATCCTCGGTACGAAATCGTCTCAGTCGATGAAAATGCTCGCGGCATCTCAGGCCGTAAATCCTCTTCTCACGCTGACGCGGCCGGATGGCTCGCAGGTTTCGATCGATGCAGCGACCGTCGATTCGCTCCGCGCGCCCTTGCAGGATGAATATGCGCCCGGCGTGCAAACCGTGTTGGCCATGGGACGATCGCATCAAGGCGTCAAGGAGGATTTGCCAACCGTTGCGTCTCTCTTAAGAAGCCACGGCGGCAAGGTTTAGGCTATGCCGGCGGGCCTTTGAGCTCGACGACATTGCCGTCGGGGTCGGTAACATAGAGCGACGGCCCATCGCCTTTGGCGCCATAACGCCGGCCGAATTCGCCAATACCAATTCCATGTACGCTTAGATGGGCGCGGATAGCGCGTTCATCGAACGGCACAATGTCGAGCGCGAAATGATCGACGTTACGGCCCTCTTTGCCGGCCGCAGCGCCGCCTGCCCGGCCGAGCTTGCCATCAAGGGGAACAAGGTCGATCAGCGAGTCCCCTGCGCGAAGCTGAATGAGCCCGATGTCGTCCTGCCGTTTTTCCAGCGTACAGCCGAGCCCATCGACGTAAAACGCCAGGCTGCGCGCGAGGTCCCCGATGCGCAGCACCAGATGATCGATCGCAAGAATGCGGAACGGCGCCACCTATTCCACCGTTACGAAAAGCTCTTCGGGCGTGACAAGCCGGGGCGCCAAACCCTGCTGGCGCACCCAACGGCAAAGCGCCTCCAGCGCGGGCCGGTTTGGTATCAGACCGTAAGGCCAAAACTGCCTTCCGAGTATATGCCGGCTTTCCTCGACATGGTCGATCAGCCAGGGCAGCGTCGCCGCTAACGCGTCGGTGTCGTAAAGCGCATCGATCGCCAGATCGCGCGCTTGGCAAAAGGCGCGATACAGACTCCCCGCGACCCAGGGATGATCGCGATAAACATCTTTGCGGATCGCTACGATATGCATGATCGGGAAGACGCCAGTGCGGCGATAATAATCTTGCTCGGTTTTCTTGAAGTTCGGGAACAGCCGCGCGATACGCGCCGAACCTTCGAGAAACAGCCGCGGAATATAAATCGAGAACAGCGCATCGAGTTCGCCATCGGCCAGCATGGTTTCGAGCGTGCGCCCGGGGCGAAGAAATTCGAGATCGATCGCTTGCGGCAAGTTCAACGCAATCAGGGGACGTTCGGCCGGCGCGTGCAGACCGCCAATGAACCAGCGCAAATCCTGCGGCGCGACGCCATACTCGTCCTGCAGCATGCCCTTGATCGTGACGATCGCGGTGGCGCCATATTGTGTCGTGCCGACGCGCTTTCCTTTCAAATCCTGAGGCGTCTCGATGCCGGCGCCGGTGCGGATATAAATGCAGGAGTGCCGGAACAGTTTCGACAGCGGCACGGGAATGGCGACAAAGGGGCTTTCCTTCCGCGCCACTAGCGACGCGTAGGAGCCAAGCGACAGTTCCGAGACCTGGAATTCCTGGCTATCGAGCATGCGCGGAAACAGCTCCCGCGGCTTCAACACCTGAATCTCCAGATCGATGCCGTCCGGCTTTACGCGTCCGTCGATCAACGATCGGGTGCGGTCGTAATCATTGCATGCAAGGGTCAGCTTCAGATTCGGCATGCACGTTTCCCCAATCGCCCGGATCGTGGCAGAATGATACTGCGGTAGGGTCCCCATGATCGCAGTAATTTTCGAAGTCCGCATCAAGCCCGGCCGAAAGCAGGACTATCTCGACATCGCGGCGGCGCTGCTGCCGGAGCTCGAAAGAGTCGACGGCTTTATCTCCATCGAAAGATTTGCCAGCCTTTCGGATCCCGACAAGATCCTGTCGCTGTCCTGCTGGCGCGACGAGGAGGCGGTGCGGCGCTGGCGGACGAATCTTCGCCACCGCGATGCCCAGCGGGCAGGCCGCGCATCCATCTTCGCCGATTATCGCTTGCGCGTGGTTTCGGTTCTGCGCGATTACGGCATGAACGATCGCGGCGAGGCGCCGGAGGATGCCGAAATATGATTCCCCAAGTTGCGATCATCGCCCCGGGCGCAATGGGAAGCGCGGTGGCCAACCGGTTAAGCCAAAACGGCGTCAAAGTCGTGACCGTGCTTGAGGGGCGAAGTGTCGAAAGCGTCAAACGCGCCGAAGCTGCCCGCATGATCGCGGTTGCGGCGGATGAGGTTTGCCAAGCGGACATTTTTCTCTCCATTGTGCCTCCGAGCGAAGCAATTGCCTTGGCGAAGCACCTCTCGGGCAGCTTTGCCCGATCGGCAAACAAACCGATCTACGCCGACTGCAATGCGATCAATCCGGACACAGCCGCGGAGATCGCGACAATCATCGAAGATGCGGGCTGCAGTTTCGTCGATGGCGGCATCATCGGCGGCCCGCCGCGGGACGGCGCTTCGGGCCCGGTGTTTTATCTCTCCGGCGCGCGCGCCGCCGCGGTCGCCGAGCTCGCCCGCTTCGGCCTTGAATGCCGTGTTCTCCATGGCGGCGCAGGCGCCGCTTCGGCGCTGAAAATGTCTTACGCCGGCATCACCAAGGGGCTGACCGCGCTCGCCAGCATGATGATCCTGGCCGCAGAGCGCGCCGGCGTGGCCGCCGATTTGCGCGCCGAGCTCTCCAACAGCCAGCCCGGGCTGCTCGCCTGGTTCGAGCGCCAAATCCCATCCATGTTCGCGAAATCTTATCGCTGGGTGGCCGAAATGGAGGAAATCGCGGAATTTGCCGCGGCCGACGAGCCGGCCCGCGAACTGTTCGCAAGCACCGCCGCGCTCTATAACCGCCTGGCGGTGGATTTCGCAGGCAGCGGGGCCGAAACGGCAACTCTCGCGAGCTTCTTCAAGAGCGATAAATGATTGCCGCCGCCTAGAACTAACGCGCCAGCTTGTATAGATTTTCGCCCCGGGAGGCTGAAGTCGGGCGACCGAGCGGCCGATTTTCAAGACGAAGATCATGATGAAGCAGATCATGCCGGCGATGATCGCCGCATTGCTTTTGGGAGTTCCGGCGAACGCCGCCCCCAACGGCGAAACCTACAAAACACGGCTTTCGGTGGTACCCATCGATGTCGCGATGCAGGCAAATGTCGCGGGCCAGGGCTCTGTGACGGCCACCCTCGCCGGCAACCGGCTAACGGTCAACGGCACCGCCGAAGGCCTGCGCTCGCCCGCAACAGTTGCCCATATCCATCGCGGCCCGCCCGGAATCCCCGGTCCTGCGATACTCGATTTGGCCATCACAAAGACAACGACGCCCACGATCAGCGGCACGGTCGAACTGACGCCGTCGATGGTCGATGATCTGAAGAACGGCCAATTATACGTTCAACTCAGCTCCGAGCGCGCCCCCGAGGGAAACTTACGGGGCTGGCTCATGCACGCCAATTGAGGATCAAACGATGCTGAAACGGAAAGCGGTACTGTTGGTGTCGGGCGCGGCGACGGCAGCGTTCGGATTTGCTATCGCTGCAGCGCAGCCGCAAACGGCGGGCAACGGGGTCTACACCGCCGAGCAGGCAGCGATCGGCCAGACCACGTTTCAGACGGTCTGCGCCAAATGCCATCTGCCCGATCTTAAGGGCAGCTTCGAAGCCCCTCCGCTTGCCGGTCCGGCATTCCTGGCCGCCTGGCGCGGCCGCACCACCAGCGAGCTGTACAACAAGATCGCGAGCTCGATGCCGGCGGACAATCCGCGCTCACTATCGGATCAAGCGGTGGAGTCGCTCGTCGCCTTTATCCTGCGCCAGAACGGCGCGCCGGCCGGTGCAAACGAGTTGACCGTCGCGACCGCGGTTCCGATCGGGCAGCTTGCGACCGGCGCCGCGCCGCCGCCCGCCGCGGCGCAAGCCGCTGCCGCGCCGGCGCGCGCGGCCGGTCCACCCGCCCGCCTTACGCTGGAAGGAAACATCCAGAATTACGTGCCGGTCACCGAGCAGATGCTGCTCAATCCCAGTCCGAACGACTGGCTTATGGTGCGCGGCGGTTATCGCGGCTGGAGCCATTCGCAACTCAATCAGATCAACAAGCAGAATGTGGGTCAGCTTCAGCTCGCCTGGGTATGGGCGATGAATGACGGCGTCGGCGCCAATGAGCCGACGCCGTTGGTGCACAATGGCATCATGTACCTCGTCAACGTGGACAACATCGTGCAGGCGCTCGATGCCAAGACCGGCGAGCTTTTGTGGGAAAACCGCATCCGGCCTGCGGGGCAGGTCGGCGGCGGCACCGGCGCCATGCGCAACTTGGCGATCTACCAGGACAAGGTTTATGTCGCGTCCACCGATGCGCATTTGTTTGCGCTCGATGCACGCACCGGCAGGACCGTGTGGGATACGGTTCTCGGCAACCACGCCAAGGGTTTCGGCAATTCCTCCGGCCCGATCATCATCAACGGCATCGTAGTTCAGGGCCTCGGCGGCTGCGAACGCTACAAAGCGGACCCTAAGGATCAGGGCTGCTACATCAGCGGCATCGATGCACAAACCGGCAAGATCGTGTGGCGTTTCAACACCGAAGCGCGCGAGGGAGCGCCGGGCGGCGACACTTGGGGCAAGCTGCCCAATATGCTGCGGGCCGGCGGCGATACCTGGATCACCGGCACCTACGATCCCGATCTCAATCTCACTTATTGGGGCGTGGCGCAGGCAAAGCCGTGGATGCAGGCAAGCCGCGGCACCACCGGCAATGATGCCGCGCTTTACACGAGCGCGACGCTGGCGCTTCGCCCGGATTCCGGCCAGCTCGCATGGTTCTTCCAGCATGTGCCCGGCGAATCGCTCGATCTCGACGAGGTGTTCGAACGCGTGCTGGTGGACGTGAACGGCCGCAAGCTGTCCTTCAACATCGGCAAAGTGGGCATTTTGTGGAAGCTCGATCGCCAGACCGGCCAATTCGTCGACGCCAAGGAAACGGTCTACCAGAACGTCTTCCAGTGGAAGGACAAGTCGAAAGGCCAGTTGGTTTATCGGGCGGACATTCTCGAACAAAGGACCGGTTATTGGGTGCCTGCCTGCCCCGGCACATCGGGCGGCAAGGATTGGCAGGCGATGAGCTACGACCCGCAGACGAGTTCGCTGGTCATCCCGCTCACTCAGGCCTGCATGGAGATGAACGGCCGCGTGGTCGATACAAGCGACGGCGGCGGCGGCACGCAGGCCGACCGGCGCTTCTTCGAAATGCCGGGCAGCAACGGCAATGTCGGCCGGCTCGCCGCGTTCGACGTTCGCACCATGCAGGAGAAGTGGAATTTCCAGCAGCGGGCGGAATGGCTGACCGGCGTGATGACGACCGATGGCGGCGTAAGTTTCGTCGGCGACCTCGATCGTACCGTCCATGCCTTCGACACCGCGACCGGCAAGGAGCTTTGGAAAGCGCGGCTTGGGACGTCGGTGCAAGGTTTCCCCATCACCTTTGCCGTGGGCGGCAAACAATACATCGCCGTCCCCGCCGGTCTGGGCGGCGGCAGCCCGCGCAACGTTCCTCGCACCATCGAACCCGACGTCAAGCATCCGCAAAACGGCAACGCGCTCTACGTCTTCGCCCTGCCCGAACGCTAACCTCATCGCTCCCTTCCCCCCTTGTGGGGGAAGGGAGCGCGAAGCGCCGGAAGGGGGGCAGACCGGTGACGTACACGGATCATTAAAAGGAACCGCACATGCGCACATTTTGGGTTACCGCCTTGGCGGTTCTTTCCGTTGTAGGAAGTGTCTCAGCACCACCCGCGAATGCGCAAACCGCCGCCACGAAATTCGAGGCCGATCTCTCCTGGCCGAAGCCGCTTCCGGAGAAATGGGTGCTCGGCGGTTTGGGCGGGCTATGCGTGGATGCGCAAGACCACGTCCTCATTCTCAACCGGCAGGACATTCTCAACGGGGAATTGAACGCAGGCCAATTGGCGCCTTCGATCATCGAGTTCGATCCTGCCGGCAATGTGGTGAATTCCTGGGGCGATCCCAAGCTGCTCGATCCGCGGCTGCACTCCTGCCATTTCGACAAGGACGGCAGTGTGTGGATCGCCAGCGCGCCCTCCGGGATGGTGCAGAAATACACTCATGACGGAAAACGGCTGCTGTTGCAGATCGGGAAGAAAGGCGTGCTCGACTCCTCCGACGGGACTGACAAGGGCAAGCCGCTGAATTCGGCCGCCGCGAAATTCTTCATGCCTTCCAGTATCTCGGTTGATCGCGGCAACGGCGACATCTATGTGTCGGACGGCGAAGGCGCGGGCTCCAACCGCCGCGTCGCGGTGATGGACAAGGACGGCAATTTCCTGCGCCAGTGGAAGATCGAAGACATGCAGACCGTGCACTGCCTCAATCTGGGGCGCGACGGCATGGTCTATGTCTGCAACCGGCTGGGGTCGGAGCTCCGGGTGTACGACAAGATGGGCAATCTCAAGCGCACTATTGCGCTGCCCTGGACGCCGGTCACGCCGCCGAAAGAGGGCAAGGCGAAGGAAAGCGGCGGAGCGGTTGTCGCTATCGATTTCTCGCCCGATCCGCAGCAGCGGCTGATCTATGTCATCAACCAGAACAATTCGACCATCGACATTGTCGAGCGCGAAAGCGGCAAGAAGATCGGCAGCTTCGGGCGCGCCGGCAGCTTCCCCGGCGAATTCCAACAGGCGCATGGCATCGCGGTGGATTCGAAAGGCAACATCTACATCGACGAGAACCGCGGCCGCCGCGTGCACAAATTCAAACCGGTGCAGTAACCTGCCACTTGAACATTGGCGGGCTGCCGCTAACATGCCGGTTATGAGCGGCTTACTCGATCGGATTACGATCAATCCCGACGTTTGTGGCGGACGTCCCTGCATCCGCGGCCTTCGAATCCGGGTAGCCGATCTACTTAACCTGCTGGCCTCCGGCGCTTCGCAGGACGAAATCCTGGGTGATTATCCCTATCTCGAACGCGAAGATATTTCGGCGGCATTGGAGTTTGCCGCACGCCAGAACGATCATCTGATCGTTCGCGCCGACTGAAACAGGTGCTGTCCTGGTTTCCAAAGATGAAGATTTCGCATTGATGCGGGTTTGGAACGCCGGTGGACCAGTGATCATTTGGGTTAGGCTTGGAAATGTCCGTCGACGCGAACTGCTGAGTAAATTTGATGCTCGGCTTGATCTACTTATCGCAGCGATCGAGCGTGGCGAGACCTTGATCGAGTTGACAACGTGATTCGCTAAGGCGCCCGCGATTACGTCTGGCGCTGGCTGATCATGGCGGCGCGGACGCGGGCTTCCGTTAGCGGCACTTTGCGCAGGCGCACGCCGGTGGCGTCGAACACCGCATTTCCTAACGACGCAGGCACCGGCGCCGAGGCCGCTTCGCCCGCGCCCAGGGGCTTGTCGCGGACGGTTCCAATCAACTCGATCTCGAGCTCCGGCACGTCCGGGAAGGTCAAAATCGGATAGCTCACCCAATCGAGGCTAGTCACTCCGGATTGATCGAAGGTGACTTCCTCATGCAGCGTGCGGCTGATGGCCTGCAGGATGTTGCCTTCGACCTGCGCGCGCACAGCATCGGGATTGATGGCGAGCCCCGCTTCGTAGATGCAGACGCCGCGCGTCACGCGCACTTTGCCGCTATTGCGATCGACCGCCACCTCGATGCCGAGGCCGAGGCGATTATCGGTGTGCTTGTAGTGCACAAAGGCAAGACCGCGGCCTAACGCTTCGCGTCCGTTACCGGCGGCGGGATTGGGCGAGGGACGAGGCTTCCAATCCATCCGGTCGGCGACGCGTTTCAGAATGGCAATGGCGACTTCATCCTTGAGATGCTTCAGCCGGAATTCCAGCGGATCGCGTTTTGCCGCCGCGGCAAGTTCGTCCATGAAACACTCGACCGCGTAGCAATTGCCGGGCTTGCCCGGGGCGCGCAGATTGGATGACCGCAGCGGCGTCGATTTCAGCCAATGCACGGTGCCGGTGAGATTGGGAATCGCGTAAGGCGGGTAGACATTCCCCTGGACCTGAGCCACCGACTGGCCCTGTTGTTGCTGGATGCCGGCCGCGACGAATCCCAGCATCGCGCGATTGAACAGATTGGGCGTGTTGACCGGAAGCCAAGCTTCGCTCTCCCACGCTACGATATCGCCGTTGCCATCGAGCGCAGCCTTCACATCAAGCAGTTGCGGCGGGCCTTTGGGATCCCAGCCATGCTCATCGGCGCGCATCCATTGCACACGCACGGGACGCCCGGTTTCGCGCGCGATCAGCGCCGCCTCCACGGCGGCATCGTCGTGGCCGTTCATGCCATAGCAACCGGCGCCGTCGAGATAGACGACGCGTATCGTGTCCTCGGACATTCCCAATCCGCGCGCGAGCACTTGCCGCAAATGATGCGTACCTTGGGAGGCGGACCAGATCGTCGCCCGGCCGTCTCTGATTTCGGCGACCGCGCAGGATGGTCCCATCGAAGCATGCGACTGCGCCGGCCACTCATAGCTCGCCGCGAAAGTGCGCCCCGCGGCATTGCGTAGCGCCAGCACCGAATCGCCTTGCTTGATCAATTGCTCGTCGTGATCGCCGGGGCTCGTCCGCAAGCCACCATGGACGCGATCCGATCCCGGCAAGCCGCCACCGCCGGTCCAATTCACGCGCAGCACTCGCGCGGCGCGGACGGCATTCCATTCCTGCTCGGCCACGACGGCGAGAAAATCCTTGATCCGGACCACACGCGCAGCGGGAATGCGCGCGATGGAGCCCTCATCTACGCTTACGAGCGTTGCGCCGATGGCGCGCGGGCGGATCACGCGAGCATGCAGCATGCCGGGTACGCGGAAATCCTGAACGTAGGTATGGGTTCCGGTCATTTTCGCCGGCAAATCCGGCCGCGGCATCGGCTGGCCGACGAATCGGTATTGGCCGGGGTCTTTCAGCGGCGCCGCTTTGTCGATTTTCAGCTCGAAATGACCGCCGCCAATCAGTTCGCCATAGGTCGTGCTGTGACCGTCCCGAGTGCGGATGACACCGTCTTGAATCGATAGCTCCGCCGGTGTTGCATTGAGATTCTTCGCGGCCATCGCGAGCAGCGTCTGCCGCGCGGTCGCTGCCGCCTGGCGAATCTGCATGCCTCCGCCGGTGATTCCCGTGCTGCCGCCGGTGCTGCCCTGATCGGGCGTGAGCGCGGTATCGCCCTCGATCATGCTTACGCTTGCGAACGGGACCTCCAGTTCTTCGGCAACGATCTGGCGATAGGCGGCACGCGTTCCGGTGCCGAGGTCCACTTTCCCGCTATAGAGCGTCACCTGCCCGTCGCGCCCAATGACGAGGAAGGAATCGATGGCGTCGGCGGCCAGACTCTTAGCGCCGGGCGGAACTTGGGCCGACGCGGACGGCGCCAGCGCGAAGCCGACAAACAGCGCGCCACCGGCCTGAAGGAATTGGCGCCGTTCGATCACGATCTCACCCATTGCTGCGCCCTCCCGCATTGGCTGCGCGCTGTACTGCCCGCAGCACCCGGAGATGGCTGCCGCAGCGGCAGAGATTTCCGGCGAGCGCGTCGCGCGCCTGTGCCTCGGAAGGCTTCGGCGTTTTCGCCAGTAACGCGACCGCCGACATGATCATGCCATTGGTGCAATAGCCGCATTGGGCAGCCTGTTCGGCGACGAAAGCCGCCTGCACCGGATGCAGCTTTTCCGGCGAGCCCAGGCCCTCGAGCGTGGTGATGGCATGGTTTTGCGCCGCACTTACCGGCACTTGGCAAGAGCGCAACGCTTGGCCGTCCATCAGAACGGTGCAGGCGCCGCATTGGCCGAGACCGCAGCCGAATTTCGGGCCATGCAGCTCCATACCGTCACGCAAGGCGTAGAGCAGCGGCATCGCCATATCGTCGGTGTCGAGCGTTCGCTCGACGCCATTGACGCGCAAGGTCACCTTAGCCATGGCCTCTCCTTCTCGATTTGGCGTATTTTACCGCCGCTGACGCCTCTTGGCGAGGCACGCGCGAATCATGCCGTCATGTCTGCACGTCTGCACGAAAGCTATATTTTACTAGCTTTTTGCACGTTGCAGGGTTGCACGCGAGGTTGCACGGAAGCCGGCGAGGTCGCACGGTCCGGCACTTTTGGGCCTCTTTTGCAAAAATAAAGGACCGCGCCCACCCACGCTATGTGCAAGCAAGTGTTTTGCGCAAAACAATTTGCAAAGACGCATGTCGAGCTTCGCAGTCCAGCAGTTTTTGTCCTGGAAATGCTTGCGCCCGGCAGCGTTCTTGAGCTCCGGGCGCAATTTCGATCAATGCTGAAACACCTAGCTTCATCCCTGGGGATGATCAAGCAAGTGTTTTGCGCAAAACACCCATCTGTTTTGCGCAAAACAGTTTGGGCAACCCCAGGGCCCGCTTTGTGTGATATGGTCAGCCGCGCATTCCGCGGGAGGGAACAATGAGAAAGCTTCTGATTATTGCGGGCCTTGCCGCCGCCTTGGCTTTGCCGGTGATCGCTGCGGAAGGCGTTCGCTTTCCGCCGATTCAGCCGGATAAATTTTCCCTGCAACAGAAACAATTTGCCGAATTGCTCGCCAAGAGTCCGCGCAACGGCAATGTCAACAATCCGCCTTTCAAGGTTTATTTCCGCAGTCCGGAATTCGGTCTGCACGCTATCGGCATGTCGGATTATTTGCGCTGGGGCACCGGCTTCGATCCAAGACAGACCGAATTGGTCATCCTGCTCTCGGCGCGCCAATGGGGCAGCGGCTATATCTGGCACGCGCATTATGCGGCGGCGATGAAAGCGGGAATGGATGCGAAAATTCCGGCAGCCATTGCGGCGGGCAGGCGCCCTGAAGGTATGAAGGACGACGAGGCGGTGCTTTACGACCTGCTTGCGGAGACCTACCGCGATCACGCTATCAGCGACGCGACCTATCAACGGGCTGTGCAGCGTTTCGGCGAGAAGGGGGTCACCGACGCAATCGGCCTCGCCGGTTATTACGGCATCACCGCGATGGCGCTGATCGCAGCCAAGGCGACCTACCCCGAAGGTAACGAGCCAAAACTGCAAACCCTCGCGCAGGTGTTCCCGAAATAGGTCCGCTCCGCGCAATAAGGGCTACGGCTTTTGAAAGCCGCGTTGGGAGGGGAGAGAACGGCATGAATGGCGTACGGATTGTATCGTTCGGTGCCTTTCTTCTCACCAGCACCATTAACGGCTGCGTTGCCCAAGGACAACCAGTCACCATTCTCAGCTCGGGGGGAAATCAGTGCGGGGAATATGTGGCAGCTCCGGCGGCATCAAAGGCAATCTACCTTGCATGGACCGTGGGGTTCCTTAGCGGCGCAAATTGGGAAGACAGTGCGGAGCGGCGCAGTATCGGTGAGGGCTGGAAATCGGATTCAATCATGCTTTGGTTAGATGGCTTCTGCCAACGGCGTCCACTTTCACTATTTGCGACAGGCGCCGAATGTCTTCGGGAGGCGCTTGCCGAGGAGCAGGGCATTCGCAGTCAAAAGCCGGCGCCAACCATCTGCAACTGACCCTTATCATTTGATGTTCATAACATCCTAGAGTGCCGCCCCTTTTACGCTGTCAGGTTTTGAGACGGTTGTAGGTCGCCCACAATCAAGTCCGCGGCTTTTTCGGCGATCATCATGGTGGGCGCGGCGGTATTGCCGGACGTGATGCGCGGCATCACAGAGGCGTCAACGATTCGCAAGCCGTCGATCCTGCGGACGCGCAGGCATTCGTCCGTGACTGCCAGCGCGTCGCTGTCGCTGCCCATGCGGGCGGTACCGACGGGATGGAAGATGGTGGTGCCGATCTCGCCCGCGGCATGGAGAAGCTCCGCATCCGAAACGAGATGCGCGCCGGGACGGAATTCTTCGGGCCGGTAAGGCGCTAAGGCGGGCGCGGCAGCGATGCGGCGCGTCAGGCGAATGGCGTCCACGGCGACGCGTTTGTCTTCGGGTGCGGAAAGATAATTGGTGACGATGACGGGATGATCGGCGGGATCGCGGCTGCGCGCGTGAATCGAGCCGTGGCTTAAGGGGCGCAAATTGGACACGCTCGCGGTGAAGGCCGGGAATTCATGTAGCGGATCGCCGAATTTATCCAGCGACAAAGGCTGGATATGGAATTGCAGATTGGGCGTCGCATATTCCGGCGAGGAACGCGTGAAGGCGCCCAATTGCGACGGCGCCATGGTGAGCGGCCCTCGCCGGCGAAGCGCATATTCCAGCGCCATGCCCAAGCGCTTCCACGCCGAGCGGTAGTCCGCGTTCATGGTGCGCGCGCCGGAGATTTTGAAGATCAGCCGCAGCTGCAGATGATCCTGCAAATTCTCGCCTACACCGGGGAGATGATGCAGCACGGGAATCGCCAGTGCTCGAAGCCGCTCGCCGTCGCCGATGCCGGAACGTTCGAGAATCACGGGCGTGGCGACGGCGCCGGCGCACAGGATCACTTCGCGGTCTGCCGCAATGGTGGTTTCGGCGCCGTTTTGCTTCAGCCGCAGACCAGTCGCTCTTCGGCCTTCGAAAACAATGTTCTCGACCAGCGTGCCGGTGAACAGTTTCAGATTCGGCCGCTTCAGGGCGGGTTTCACGAACGCGTGCGCGGCGGAAAGGCGGCGGCCGGCCTTCTGATTGACCTGGAAATAGCCGCAGCCCTCATTGTCGCCGCGGTTGAAATCCTCCGTAAGCGGAATGCCGGTTTCGCGCGCGGCCGCCGCGAAACGGTCCAGGATGTGCCAGCTGACGCGCGGTTCGTCGACACGCCACTCGCCGCCCGCGCCATGGAATTCCGATTCACCCGCGAAATGATTCTGGGCTTTCTTGAAATAGGGCAGCACATCGCGCCAACCCCAGCCGGTCAGCCCCAGCTGCCGCCAATGATCGTAATCCGCGGACTGGCCGCGCATGTAAATCATCGCATTAATCGCAGAACAGCCGCCGACCACCTTGCCGCGCGGGTAGGCAAGGCTGCGGCCGTTCAGTCCCGGATCGGGTTCGGTGCGGAACATCCAATCGGCGCGCGGATTGCCGATGGCGAAGAGATAACCGGCGGGAATGTGAAACCAGATCCAATTGTCGCGTCCGCCGGCCTCGATCAGCGCCACGCGATTGCGCGGGTCGGCCGAGAGGCGATTGGCAAGCACGCAGCCGGCCGATCCCGCGCCCACGATGACGTAATCGAATGTCCCTGCAAAGTTTTCAGCTTTGGGATATGCCGAGGACGCGCGCATTATTCGTCAACTATTGAATCTATTTTCACCACTACCCCCACCCGGCTCGCAAGGGCTCGCCGACCTCCCCACAAGGGGGAGGTATAAATAGCCGGATCAAAATGTCAGATTCAGATCATAGCGTCAGGACCTTTTCATGGATTCAGAATCTCCGGCGAATCATCCGCACGTGCCGTTGCTGGCGCTGGTGCATGTGTTCTTTCGCGTCGGCATCACCAGTTTCGGCGGCAGCACGGCGGCATGGCTCTATCGCGAGACCGTGGAAAAGCGTGGCTGGCTCGACGAGCAAGGCTTCGTCACCGCGCTCACGCTGTGCCAAGTGCTGCCGGGGGCCAATCCGGTCAATCTCTCGATCTATGTCGGTTCGCAATTGCGCGGCGGGTTGGGCGGCGCGGCTGCGGTGCTGGGCATGGTGTTTCCGCCCTTCTGCGTGATTCTGGCGCTGGGTTACCTTTACATGCGCTTCGGGACTTCGCCGATCGCCCATGCGGTGTTGAGCGGACTTGCGGCGGTCGGCATCGGCATGACGCTCTCCATCGGCGCCAAGCTGGTGCGCGGGGTGCGCAAACCGCTCCCGGTCCTGATCGCAAGCGTGTTGTTCGTTACCGTGGGGGTGCTGCATTGGCGCATGGTGCCTGTCGTGCTGGTTCTAGCACCGTTAAGCGTCGCGCTGGAATTCTTGTCGGAAAAACGGAAGTCCGCATGAGCGACAGCCGGCTCCTCGGTCTGGTTCTGGTGTTTGCGCCGCTCTCGTTGATCTCGTTCGGCGGCGGGCAGGCAATCATCGCCGATATGCAGCACCAGACGGTGGATATCCAGCATTGGATGACCGGGCGCCAATTCGTGGATATTTTTGCGGTGTCGCGCGCAGCGCCGGGGCCGAGCACGCTGATTGCAGCGCTCATCGGCTGGCAGGTGGCGGGTTTTCTGGGCGCCGTGGTGGCCACGATTGCGATCTATCTTCCCTCGTCGCTGGTGGTTTACGCGGCCGTCCGCTGGTGGCACGCGAGCAAGGATTCGCTCTGGCGCCGGGTTCTCCAGCGCGGTCTCACCCCTGTGGCCGTCGGGCTGGTTTTTGCCGGCGCGCTGGCGGTGCTGGAGGCGGCACGGGTCGATGCGTTGCAGATCTTCACCACCGTGGTCGCGGCCGGCCTGCTGATTTCAACCCGCGTGGGCGTCTACGCCATCATGGCGGTCGCGGCGCTCGGCTTTGCGCTTCTGCAAATGCTGTGAGGCGCTTGCCGCGCGCTTAAACGAGGCATAGTTTTGCGCATAAAATTTTCCCAGGAGGAAATCATGCGCCGTGCATTGACCCGATTGGCTGCCGCGAGCATCGCAATTCTTTGCTCTACGAGTCTGGTACAGGCTGCCGAAGTGAAGGTGCTGACCGCAGGAGCGCTTCAGGTGGCGATGCGCAGCCTGGCGGAAGATTTCAACCGGCAGACCGGCAATCACGTGACGATCACGCCGACCAATCCCGCCAATGTGGAAAAGGAATTGGCCGGCGGGCAATACGACGTCATCGCCGCTGCAACTCCCACCATCGCCGAATTCGACGAGAGCGGAAAATTACAAGCGGGCACGCGTTCTCAGGTGGCGCGCACCGGAATCGGTATCGCGATCAAACAGGGCGCGCCCAAGCCCGATCTCTCCACCGTGTCCGCGTTCAAGAAAGCCGTGATGGGGGCGAAGAACATCATCTACACCGACCCCACCACGCCAAACGCAAGCGGCGCGAACACCCAGCACATCCTGACCAACGCGGGACTGCTTGACACCGTCAAGCGCAAGGGCCTGCAGGACGGTTTAGCCACGGGGCGCGAAAAGATCGCCAAAGGCGAATATCAAATGGGCTTCTTCAATGTCAGCGAAGCGCTGGCGCCGGGCGTCGAGCTGGCCGGGCCTGTGCCCGCGCCGCTGCAGCAATACATCGCCTATGATGTGGCGGTGCTGAAAACCGCTCCGGCCAAGACCGAAGGCGCGGCGTTTGCGAAATTCATCGCTTCCAAAGCGGCTGGTGAACGCTGGAAGGCAGCGGGGCTGGAGCAACTGAACGCGCGGTAGAGTCCCAGCCACGACTCATTGGCTCGCGGACGCTCGCCCGCTGGATGGCCCGATCAAGTCGGGCCATGACGGTGGAATTTAAACGGGATTGCGCTCCTTAAGCAGGTCGCGGATTTCGCGCAGGAGCTGAATGTCGGCCGGGGGCGGCGCCTCGCCGGCCTGCTCTTTTGGCGTGGCCAGCCGATTGATCTGCCGCACCACCAGGAACAGCGCAAACGCGACGATGATGAAATTGATGATGGCATTGATGAAAAGCCCATAGCTGAGGGTCACGGCCCCCGCATCCTGAGCGGCTTTCAGCGTCGGATAGGGCCCGGCGCCTTTCAGCACGACAAAAAAATTCGCAAAATCGATGCCACCCAGAAACAGTCCAAGCGGCGGGTTGAGGATGTCCTTGACCAAAGAATTGACGATAGTGGTAAAGGCGGCGCCGATTACGACACCCACGGCGAGGTCGATGGCGTTGCCCCGCATCGCGAACATTTTGAATTCCTGAAAAATGCGCATGTGCTCTCCCCAATTCTTACCCGGAAGGCATTTTCACAAGGCTGCAAGCGCCGCCGCAAGGGTCCTTGCAAAAGCCGGGTTTCCGCGTATAAACCCGCCCCTCTATGAACCGCCCGGCGAAAGGGCATGCCGTGGCGGTTTTTCATGCGAACTGCGGCCTCAACAGGCCGCTACAGGAGACGCAAAATGCCCAAGCTAAAGACGAAATCGGGCGCCAAAAAGCGCTTCCGCTTCACCGCGTCGGGCAAGATCAAGGCCGGCCACGCCGGCAAACGCCACGGCATGATCAAACGCTCGAATGAGCAGATTCGCAGCTTGCGCGGCACCGACGTGCTGTCGGCTTCCGAATCCCAGCGCGTCAAGCGCTGGATGCCCTATTCGCGCTGAAGGAGGCACGAGATGTCGAGAGCTCCCCGTTCGGTCGCTTCGCGCCTGCGCCGCAAGCGTGTGCTGAAACAGGCCAAAGGCTTCTACGGCCGGCGCAAGAACAATATCACCACCGCCAATGCCGCGGTCGATCGTTCGATGCAACACGCCTATGTCGGACGCAAATTGCGCAAGCGCAATTTCCGCGCGCTGTGGATCCAGCGCATCAATGCGGCCGTCCGCGAGCACGGGCTCACCTACAGCCGATTTATCAGCGCGCTCGCCTCCGCCGGCATCGAGGTCGACAGGAAGATCCTCGCCGATCTGGCCGTGCGCGAACCGGAGGCGTTCAAGGCCCTGGTCGATCGGGCTGCCGGCGCGAGCTGACCGGCAGTCCGCCTTCCAGGCAGATTGCCGTCTGGAAGCAGGAATCAGAGCATGATCGATATTGCCGAACTCGAACGCGATCTCATCGCTAAGATCGGCGCCGCGAAAGACGAACGCGCGCTGGAGGAATTGCGCGTTTCGGCTTTAGGCAAGAAGGGTTCGATCGCCGAGCTGTTGAAAACGCTCGGCGCCATGAGCCCGGAAGAACGCAAGGTAAAAGGACCGCTGTTCAACGGTTTGCGCGATCGCGTCGCCGAAGCGATTGCCGCGCGAAAAGCCAAGCTCGGCGAAGAGCTGTTAGACACGCGGCTAGCCTTCGAACGCGTGGATGTGACGCTGCCTGCCCGTCCCGAGCCGCAGGGCACGGTGCATCCGGTCAGCCAAGTGCTCGACGAGATCACGGCCATCTTTGCCGATCTCGGTTTTGCCATCGCGGAAGGGCCGGACGTCGAATTCGACGACTATAATTTCACGAAGCTCAATATTCCGCCCGATCACCCCGCGCGGCAAATGCACGACACGTTCTATGTCGCGCCTCAGGCGGATGGTTCGCGCCACGTTCTGCGCACGCACACCAGCCCGGTGCAGGTGCGCGTGATGCTGTCGCAGAAGCCGCCGATCCGCGTCATCGTCCCTGGGCGCACCTACCGCCACGATTCGGACGCCACCCACACCCCGATGTTTCACCAGCTCGAAGCTCTGGTGATCGACGAGGAGACTCATCTCGGCCATTTGCGCTGGGTGGTGGAACAGTTCTGCTCGGCGTTTTTTGAAGTAGGTTCGGTTGAGCTGCGCGCGCGGCCTTCCTTTTTTCCCTTCACCGAGCCGAGCGTCGAATGGGACATGCGCTGCGACCGCTCCGGCGGCCAGACGCGATTTGGGACGGGAAATGACTGGCTGGAGCTCGGCGGCTCCGGCATGGTGCATCCGCGCGTGCTCGAAATGTGCGGCATCGATCCGGAGCGCTATCAGGGCTTCGCTTTCGGCTTCGGCCTCGATCGCATGGCGATGCTCAAATATGGCGCGCCCGATCTCAGGCCGTTTTTTGAATCCGATCTGCGCTGGCTTCGGCATTTCGGCTTCGCGGCGCTGGACATTCCCTCGCTTGAGGGTGGGCTCAGCCGATGAAATTCACGCTCTCGTGGCTGAAGGACCATCTGGAGACCAACGCCGGCGCGCAGACCATCGCCGATACGCTCACGCGCATCGGACTCGAGGTCGAAGCCGTCGAGGATCGCGGAGTGGCGCTCAAGGATTTTATCGTCGGTGCTGTGGTCTCAGCCGAGAAACATCCCAATGCCGACAGGCTGAAGCTCTGCATCGTGGATACAGGCAGCGAGAAAGTCCAGGTTGTCTGCGGCGCGCCCAATGCGCATGCGGGAATGAAAGGCGTGTTCGCAAAACCGGGCACGATCATTCCGTCATCGGGCGAAGCGCTGAAAATCTCGGCGATTCGGGGCGTGGAATCGCGCGGGATGCTGTGCTCCGAGCGGGAGCTTCTCCTCTCCGAGGAGCATGAGGGCATCATCGAGCTGTCGGCAGATGCGAAAGTAGGCGCTCCCGCCGCCGAAGCGCTCGGGCTCGGCGATCCGGTGATCGATATTTCGCTCACGCCCAACCGCGGCGATTGCACCGCCGTTTACGGCATCGCGCGTGATCTCGCGGCAGCCGGGTTGGGGCGATTGAAAAGCGGCGCTGTGACGCCTATTCCCGGCAAATTTCCCTCACCGATCGGAATTCATCTCAACTTTCCCGCGAATATCAAAAAGCCTTGCCCGATGTTCGCAGGACGGCTGGTGCGCAATGTGAAAAACCACCCCGCACCCCAATGGGTACAGGACCGGCTTCGCGCCATTGGCCTGCGCCCGATCTCCGCACTGGTCGACGTGACCAATCTGATTTCGTATGACCGCGGCCGTCCTTTGCATGTCTATGACGCCGATAGACTCAAAGGCGATATCCAAGCGCGTCTGGCAAAACCGGGCGAAACCCTGAAGGCGCTGGACGGCAGGATGTATGCGCTTGATGACGACATGTGCGTGATCGCCGATGACGTGGCCGCGCACGACATCGGCGGCATCATGGGCGGTGAGGAGAGCGGCTGCACGGAGGACACGCACAACGTGTTCATCGAGGCGGCCTATTTCGATCCCGCGCGCATCGCCGCCACGGGGCGCAAGCTCGGAATCCTGTCCGACGCACGCTACCGCTTCGAGCGCGGCGTCGATCCCGAATTTGTGGTTCCCGGCCTCGAGCTGGCGACAAAGCTTATCCTCGACTTCTGCGGCGGGGAGCCTTCCCATGTCGTGGTCGCCGGTGGGCCGCCCGAGTGGCGCCGGGAGATTGAATTTTCTCCGGTTGCGGTGAAGCGTCTCGCCGGGCTCGACCTGCCGCGCGAGGAGATTGTTCGCATTCTGACCAGCCTTGGTTGCGAAATCGAGGGGCGCGAAACCATGCGCGTCCAGCCGCCGTCCTGGCGCGGCGATATCGAGGGCAAAGCCGATCTGGTCGAAGAAGTCGTGCGCATTCATGGTATCGACAAAGTTCCCGCCGCAGCGATGGCGCGCCCGCATGCGGTCGCCGAGGCGGTGCTGACGCCTGCGCAGCGGCGCGTGAGATTGGCGCGGCGAACGCTGGCCGCGCGCGGATTCAACGAGGCTGTCACCAATTCCTTCGTTGCGCGCGCGCAGGCGAAGCTGTTCGGCGGCGGGGACCATTCACGCCAGATTGAGAATCCCATCGCGGCCGATCTCGACGCGCTCCGGCCGAGCGTCCTGCCGTCTTTGCTTGCAGCCGCTCAACGCAATCAGGCGCGCGGGTTTTCCGAGCTCATGCTGTTCGAGATCGGCCCGCAATTCGAAAGCGGCATGCCGGGGGCGCAGAATCTGGTCGCGGCGGGAATCAGGGTTGGCGCGGGCGCGCGCAGTTGGACCCGCTCCGCGCATGCGGCCGATGCTTTCGACGTCAAGGCCGACATGCTGGCGGTGATCGAAGCAGCGATCGGCGGAGCGATGACGGCACCCATCAAGAGCGGAGCGCCGCCCTGGTATCACCCCGGCCGCTCCGGGACGCTTGCATTGGGGCCAAAGACGCTGGCGCTTTTCGGCGAACTGCACCCAACTATTTCTGCCGCTTTTGATGTCAAAGGGCCCGGCGCCGCCTTCGAGGTTTTCCTCGACGCCCTTCCGGAAGCAAAGGCGAAGGGCAAGACCCGGGGCGCCTTTGCCCCTTCGCCCTTCCCCGCCGTTGAGCGCGATTTCGCCTTTGTTGTCGCTTGCCAAGTGACGGCGGATGAAGTCGTCAAGGCAGCGCGCTCCTCTGAGCGCAGCCTCATTGAGAGGGTCGAATTGTTCGACGTCTATGAGGGCAAAGGCGTTCCGGAAGGGCAAAAATCCTTGGCGATAACGGTCAGGATTCAGCCTAAGTCGCGTACGCTTACCGATGCCGAAATCGACGCGGTTGCGCAAAAAATCGTGAACGCGGTGGCAAAATCAACAGGCGGGATTTTGAGGAGCTAAATTGGCGTATGTTTGACTATAGGAACCGGTATGGCGCTTTGGCATGACCGTCGCGGGCGTTTCTCGCCTTTAAGGGCGGCGACTTTGGTTCTCCTGGTCGCGCCGGTGCTCGCCCTCGTCTATTTCACGCTCACTCACGATTTGGGCCCGCGCCCGCGCACGGAAGCCATTCACGAGATGGGCCTGTGGGCGATCCGCTTTCTACTGCTGTCGATGTTCGTGTCGCCCATGCGGCGGATCGCGCGCTATGCGACGCTTGTCGACGTGCGCCGGATGATCGGCGTCGCTGCCTATCTCTACATTGCGCTGCATTTGCTGCTCTACATCGCCGATCAGATGTTCGATCTCGGAAAGGTCGCCTCCGAGATCGTGCTCCGCTATTACCTCACCATCGGCTTTACCGCTTGGGTGGGTCTGGCCGTGCTCGCCGCCACCTCGAACGATTATATGGTGCGCCGGCTCGGCGGCATCCGCTGGCGCCGGTTGCATTTGTTCATTTTCCCGGTCGCCGTGCTCGGCAGCATCCACTATTTCATGCAGTCGAAGCTTGAGGTGTTCGAGCCGACGGTGATTGGCGGCATCTTCCTCTGGCTGATGCTTTATCGCGTGTTGCACTGGGCGTTTCCGCGCGGTGGCGCCGAATTGCCGCTGTGGGCGATCGCGGCGAGCTGGTTCGCGGTTGGAATTCTGGTTTTCGTCGTGGAAGCGATTGCCTTTGGGATAGCCTTCCACGCGCCGGTGCTGCGCGTGCTTGCGCTGGATTTCAATTTCCGCGCCGGCATCCGGCCCGGCTGGTATGTGTGGGGCGTGGGCTTGCTGGTGACCGCCATCGGCCTGTTGCGGGTCAAACCCACAGGCGCTCCGTTACAGCTTAGTTCCCGCAGCGCGCAAAGCGCGAGTTAGCCCGCGCTGGACCTTCGGGACCGGCGTCGCTATCTGTCACCTTCCATGCCCGACCTGAACCGCATCCGTAATTTCTCGATCATTGCCCATATCGACCATGGCAAATCGACCCTGGCCGACCGGCTGATCCAACTCTGCGGTGGTCTTACAGCGCGGGAAATGAAGGAGCAGGTGCTCGATTCCATGGATATCGAGCGCGAACGCGGCATCACCATCAAGGCGCAGACGGTACGGCTCAATTATACCGCGGCAAATGGCGAGACCTATGTGCTGAACCTGATGGACACGCCAGGCCATGTGGACTTTGCCTATGAGGTCTCGCGCTGTCTCGCAGCCTGCGAGGGTGCGCTGCTGATCGTCGATTCGAGCCAAGGCGTCGAAGCCCAGACGCTCGCCAATGTCTATCAGGCCATCGATGCGGGCCTGGAAATCGTGCCCATCCTCAACAAGGTGGATTTGCCCGCGGCCGAGCCCGAGCGTGTGCGGCAGCAGATCGAGGACGTAATCGGGATCGATGCGTCTGAGGCCATTCCGATTTCCGCCAAGACCGGCCTCAATGTCGAACGCGTTCTCGAGGCCGTGGTGGAGAAGTTGCCGCCGCCGAAAGGCGTTGCGGAAGCGCCGTTGAAAGCGCTGCTGATCGATTCCTGGTACGATTCCTATCTTGGCGTCGTAGTTCTGGTGCGCGTGGTCGACGGCGAACTGAAAAAAGGCCAACGCATCCGGATGATGGCGGCCAATGCCGCCTACCAGGTGGACCGCGTCGGCGTCTTCACACCGAAGCAGGAGGTCGTGGAGCGCCTAGGCCCCGGCGAAGTCGGGTTCCTGACCGCGGCCATCAAAGAGGTCGCCGACACCAAAATCGGCGATACCATCACCGATGAGCGCCACGGTACCAAAGAGCCTTTGCCTGGATTCAAGCCCGTGCAGCAAGTGGTGTTTTGCGGGCTATTCCCGGTCGATGCCGCAGAATTCGAAGCCTTGCGTGACGCGCTTTCCAAGCTGCATCTCAACGATGCCAGCTTCACCTATGAAACCGAAACCTCCGCCGCCTTGGGATTTGGCTTTCGCTGCGGCTTTCTCGGCCTGTTGCATCTCGAGATCATCCGCGAGCGGCTGGATCGCGAATTCGGCATCGATCTTATCGCTACCGCACCTTCGGTCATCTATCGGATTCATTTGAACGATGGCTCCGTGTTGGAGCTGCACAATCCGGCCGATATGCCCGATCCGGTGCGCATCGCTTTGATGGAAGAGCCGTGGATTCGCGCGACGATTCTGGTCCCGGACGAACATCTCGGCTCGGTGCTGAAGCTCTGCGAAGACCGCCGCGGCCGGCAGGTGGAACTCACCTATGCCGGTTCGCGCGCCATGGTGATTTATGAATTGCCGCTCAATGAGGTGGTGTTCGATTTCTACGACCGGCTGAAATCGGTGTCCCGCGGTTATGCCAGCTTCGATTATCACATCGAGGGCTACCGGGAAGGCGAGCTGGTGAAAATGTCCATCCTGGTGAACAATGAGCCGGTGGACGCGCTCTCCATGATCGTGCACCGCACCCGGGCGGAAGCACGCGGGCGGGCCATGGTCGAGAAGCTGAAAGACCTCATCCCGCGGCATTTGTTCCAGATTCCCGTCCAGGCGGCGATCGGCGGCAAAATCATCGCGCGCGAGACGATCAAGGCGTTACGCAAGGATGTGACCGCGAAGTGTTACGGCGGCGATATCACGCGGAAACGCAAGCTGCTGGACAAGCAGAAGGAAGGCAAAAAGAAGATGCGCCAATTCGGCAGCGTCGAGATTCCGCAGGAGGCCTTCATAGCCGCGCTCAAAATGGACGCGGATTAGGCAGCTCGGCGTTTCGGCAGTTTTTTGATTTCGGCGCCCTTTTCATTTTCGGCGAGGCGCAACTCATAGAGTTTTTGCAAATTCAGCCAAAACTCCGCGCTTGTGCCAAACCAATGGCCCAGCCGCAGCGCCGTATCTCCCGTGATCGCGCGGCGTCCATTCAGGATTCCGGTAACGCGATTCGCAGGAACATTGATTTGGCGCGCAAGTTCCGCCGCACTGATCCCAAGCTCGCGGAGCGCGTCTGCAAGATGCTCACCCGGGTGAATGGAGCCGCGTGCCATGTCTCACCTCAATGATAATCCACGATTTCCACATCGCTCGGACCAGACGCGGCCTCAAGCCATTTGAAGCAGATGCGCCACTGATCGTTGATCCTAACGCTCCATTCTCCTTCACGGTCGCCCTTCAGCTTTTCGAGCCGGTGGCCGGGAAATCTGGCGATGTCCGCTAAACTGATTGCTGCATCAAGACGGTCCAAAACTTTCTCGGCTTGGCGCCGGAACGACTCAAATTGCTTGACCCTTTCGCCAGCGGCAAAGCGCGCGGTACGCGCATCGCGATAGCTCAAGATCATGTGTTCATATTGCTGTCGATACGCGATACGTCAAGGGTAAATCGGGGCGATAGTGACGCGCTGGCCTCCAGCGGCTATACGTCCCCACCATGTCAGTTGTTGCACTCATTGATTACGGCTCGGGGAATCTTCGGTCCGCGGAAAAGGCTCTGGCGCGCGCGGCGGCCGAAGCGGGCACGAAGCAACAGGTCGTCGTTACGGCGGATCCCTTGGAGGTTGCCGATGCGGAACGCATCGTGCTTCCCGGCGTCGGCGCCTTTGCCGATTGCATGGGGGGCCTATCGGCCATTCCCGGCATGGTCGAGGTGTTGAGCGATTCGGTGCTGGCGCGCGGAATCCCCTTTCTCGGAATTTGCGTCGGCATGCAACTGCTCGCTGAAATCGGGCGCGAGCATGGGGACCACAAGGGCTTGGGATGGATCGAAGGCGAGGTGGTTCGGCTCACGCCTTTGGAGCCTCAGCTGAAAGTGCCGCACATGGGCTGGAACGCGTTGTCCCTGCTCCAACCTCACAAACTGTTCGAGGGAATGGCGGACGGCACGGATGTCTATTTCGTCCACTCTTATTACATGCGGCCGAAGAATCCGGCAGAAATTCTCGCCACCACAGATTATGGCGGTTCGATCCCGGCCATCATCGGACGCGATAATATCGCCGGCACCCAATTCCATCCGGAAAAAAGTCAGACCGAAGGACTCGCTTTTCTTGAGCGCTTCTTGAATTGGCGGCCATGATCCTGTTTCCCGCCATCGACTTGAAAGATGGCAATTGCGTGCGGCTCCGCCAAGGCGACATGTCGCGGGCGACCGTTTTCAACCACGACGCCGCGGCACAGGCGCGCGCGTTCGAACGGGCCGGTTTCGAATGGCTGCACGTGGTGGATCTCAACGGCGCCTTCGCCGGCCATTCGGTGAATAGGGCAGCCATTTTGGCGATCCTGTCGGCGGTCAAAATCCCGGTTCAACTGGGCGGCGGTATCCGCGATCTTGATGCAATCGCCGCCTGGCTCGATGCGGGACTCGCGCGCGTGGTCCTTGGCACCGCGGCGGTGCGCAATCCGGCGTTGGTGAAAGAGGCGGCGCGCAGATTTCCTAATCGCATCGCGGTCAGTGTCGATGCACGGGATGGAATCGTCGCTATCGAAGGCTGGGCGGAGAACTCAGAGCTTTCCACGATCGATCTGGCCCGGCGTTTCGAAGATGCGGGTATCGCTGCGCTCATCTTCACCGATATTGCAAGGGATGGGATGGCGGGCGGCGCGAATGTCGCTTCAACCGCTGCTCTTGCGCGCGCGGTTTCGCTGCCGGTCATTGCCAGCGGAGGAGTTAGGAGCGTCGACGATATCAATCTGCTTAAGCGCTCTGGCGTGCCGATCCATGGCGCAATCATCGGCCGCGCGCTCTATGATGGCCAGATTGATCCGGCCAAGGCTTTGGCGGCGGCGCGCGCCTGAGCAAATGGCGAGAGATTCAAATGGCTTCGCTGTGTGCGTTGAGACGGCCTACGATCTCATCGAGCTGTTCCAGCGTGAGGTAACGGATTTTCACGGTTCCTCCCTTCCGGCCCTGATCTTCGATCTGAACATCCATTCCTAAAGAATTGGAAAGTCTGTGTTCTAGAGCCTTCGTATCAGCGTCCTTGCCAACCGGTTTTGCTTTCTCAACGCGCGGGGCCTGAAGTTTTTTTTCGGCTTGGCGCACATTGAGACCGCCCGCCAGAATCTCCTTGGCCAGCGCTTCGGGATCGGGGGCACCGACCAGAGTTCTTGCATGACCGGCCGAGAGCTTTCCTTGCGCAACGAGCGCCTTGACGCCTTCGGGGAGAGTCAGCAGCCGCAGCGTATTGGCGATGTGGCTGCGGCTTTTGGCGACGACGTCCGACACTTGCTCCTGGGTATAATGGAACCGGTTCATCAGCTCTTGATAGGCGGTGGCTTCCTCGATCGCGTTGAGATCGCTGCGTTGCACATTTTCGATAATTGCGATTTCCAATGATTGGGAATCGCTAAAGGCATGCACGATCACCGGCACTTCGTGCAGCTTGGCCGCTTGCGCTGCGCGCCAGCGGCGCTCGCCGGCGATGATCTCGTAAACATCGCGACTCGCCGTCGGCCGCACCAGAATGGGCTGCAGCACGCCTTTTTCGGCGATCGACGAGGTCAAGCCCTGCAGTTCGTCGGCATCGAAATTGCGCCTGGGCTGAAGAGGATTAGGGCGCAAGAAAGCGATGGGAAGATTGCGCGAGCGCGCGGTGTTGATCCCAGTCGCTTGGCTCTCGGCCTCGTCGCTTAAAAGCGACGAAAGCCCGCGGCCCAATCCTCTGCTGCCGGCGCTGCGCTGCCGGTCATCCATGGCCGCCTCCTATGCTGCGAGCGGACCGGAAAATCTTGCACGCTCGCGTTGGATCAACTCACCGGCAAGCTTGATATAGGCCTGGCTGCCGGGGCAACGCAGGTCGTAGACCAGAGCAGGCAGACCATGGCTTGGCGCTTCGGAAATGCGCACATTGCGGGGGATGATGGTTTCATAGACCTTGTCCCCCAAATGCGCTCGTACGTCGGACGCCACTTGGTCGGACAGGTTGTTTCTTTTATCGAACATTGTTAGGATAACGCCCTGAATTTCCAAACTCGGATTGAGGCTGAGCCTGACCCGCTCGATGGTTTTCAGGAGCTGGCTAAGCCCTTCTAAGGCGAAGAACTCGCACTGAAGCGGCACAATGGCGGCGTGGGCGGCGACCATCGCGTTCACGGTCAGTAGCCCCAGGGCTGGCGGACAATCGATCAGGACATAGGAAAAGCCGGAATTTGAGCACGCAAAAAGCTCAAGCGCATCGCGCAGGCGAAAATTCCGCCGGGGCTCCCCAGCGAGCTCGAATTCCGATCCCGAAAGGTCGACGGTTGCCGGAACAATGTTCAATCCCGGGATCCGCGTGGCAACAATCGCCTCATCCAAAGAGGCGCTTCCCACAAGGACGTCATAGGAGGTAATTTTTCTGTCGTGACGCGAGATGCCAAGCCCCGTCGAAGCATTTCCTTGCGGGTCGAGATCGATAATCAGGGTATTTTGACCGACGGCCGCCAATGCCGTGCCGAGATTGATAGCCGTTGTGGTTTTGCCAACGCCGCCCTTCTGGTTCGCGATGACTAATATGCGGGGCTCTGGTTTGCTTTCAGGTTCGGGATTTGGGCTTTGCGGCGACACGGTGCAGCTCCCGTATTTCCAGGATGACGCCGGTTGGATCGGATCGGCTCGGATGGCTCTGTGCTCCCATACTCCAAGATTTATTGGTTCCAGTCAATTCAACCCCTAGATTTTGGCCCTTGAGAAATAATGCAATCGTATCCTTGCCCCAAAACCTCTGTGCATAAGGCAGTAATATTGGCAGCGGCGCACAAGCTCGTGCGGTGATCAGGTCGAAGATTTCGGGGGTTGCATCCTCGATTCGTGCCCGACGGACTTCGACATTCAGCTTCAGCCGCTCGGAAACGCTGAGCAAAAACTCCGCTTTTTTCCTGATCGATTCATAGAGTACAACGCCAATGCCGCCCCTTGTTCGAAGCATCTCCGCGAGGACCAGGCCCGGAAACCCAGCGCCGCTGCCTAGATCGACCATCGACCGCACGGTTTCCGGGATGAAATTGAATAGTTGGGCCGAGTCCAAGAAGTGGCGCTTCCAGAGTTGGGCCATTGAGGCGCGCGAGACGAGATTATGCCGCGCATTCCAATCCTCGAGCATGGATGCATAGACTTTGAATCGCGCCAATGTTTCACGTGAAACACGAGCGCAGTTAGCAAATTCTTCCGGACCGAATTTGTCGGTGTCAGGCGCCCGCTGCATAGCGCCGCGATTTGCCGCTTTTGAGCCTTGCCAAGATCAGGGTGATCGCCGCCGGCGTAATTCCATCGATGCGCGAGGCTTGGCCAAGCGTCCGAGGCCTTATTGCGTTCAGTTTCGACCGGCATTCCGTGGAAAGCCCCGTCACGTCGTTATAATCGAAATCATCAGGGATCGTCAGCGATTCGTCGCGGCGGAAAGCAACGATGTCGGCCTCCTGGCGATCAAGATAGCCGGCATAATGGGCATCGATTTCCATTTGTTCAGCGATTTCGGCGGAAAATTCCCCAAGTACAGGCCAGATCGCCGCCAATCTGGCGATGTCGACGCCCGGAAACCCAAGCAATTCGGCTGCGTTGCGACGGACCCCATTCTGCCGCACCGGGATTCCAAGTCGCATCGCTTGACTCGACGTCAGATGGAGGTTTCGCAGCAATCTGCGGGCTTCGTCCAATCGAGCAAGCTTATGCTGAAACACAGCCCGGCGCTCAGGGCCGATGAGGCCAATAGCCTCGCCCAACCCGGTCAGCCGTTGGTCCGCATTATCCGCCCGCAGGGTCAGCCGATACTCGGCCCGGGATGTGAACATGCGGTATGGCTCGGACACACCGCGTGTGACCAGGTCATCGATCAGGACGCCAATATAGGCCTGCGATCGATCAAGCACGAATGGCTCGGTACCGGCGCTCCGGCGCGCCGCATTGACCCCTGCGATTAGACCCTGGGCGGCCGCTTCCTCGTAACCCGTGGTGCCATTGATTTGGCCGGCGAGGAATAGACCGGGGACTTTTTTGACCTCGAGTGACGGCGCCAACTCCCGCGGATCGACGAAATCATATTCGATGGCGTAACCCGGCCGCCGCATGGTGGCCTTTTCCAGGCCCGGAATGGTCTGCAGGAGAGCGAGCTGAACATCCTCCGGCAAAGAGGTCGAAATCCCATTGGGATAGATCGTATCGTCGTCGAGGCCCTCAGGTTCGAGGAAAATCTGGTGCTCGTCACGGCCGGCAAAGCGCACGACCTTATCTTCGATCGAGGGGCAATAGCGGGGTCCCGTGCTCTCAATCTGCCCCGAATAGAGCGGCGCGCGATGGAGATTCGCCCGGATAACGGCATGAGTTGCCGGCGTGGTTGCCGTGATATGGCATGGTATCTGCGGGGTCGTGATCCGATTCGTTAGAAAAGAAAATGGAATCGGAGGATCATCGCCGGCTTGCACGTCAAGACCCGCCCAATCGATGGTCCGGCCGTCCAGGCGCGGAGGGGTTCCCGTCTTGAGCCGGCCCATCGCAAGTCCGAAACCTCGGATAGTACCGGGCAGGGCCGTCGAAGGCGCCTCTCCTACTCTTCCCGCGGGAATTTTCCGTTCTCCAATGTGGATCAATCCGCCGAGGAAGGTTCCCGTGGTGAGCACAACTGCCTGGGCCGGATAAGTCTCGCCTTGTTCGGTTACGACGCCTGCTACTTTGCCATCCATCAGAACCAAATCGCCGGCCGCGCCCTCACTGACCGTCAGTCCTGCAACGTCAGCCAGGGCGGATTGCATGGCAGATCGATAGAGCTTGCGGTCAGCCTGCGCCCGAGGGCCTCTGACTGCCGCACCCTTCCGGCGGTTAAGCAGGCGAAATTGGATGCCGGCTTGATCGGTCACGCGACCCATAAGGCCGTCCAAAGCATCGATCTCGCGAACTAAGTGACCTTTGCCCAAACCCCCAATCGCGGGATTGCAGGACATCTCGCCGATAGTCTGTTTGTTGTGCGTAAGGAGCAAAACCCGAGCGCCCGCGCGAGCGGCAGCAGACGCCGCTTCGCAGCCCGCATGGCCTCCACCAATCACGATGACATCGTAGTGCTTCATGCGATCCGTTTAGGCTCTTTCGCCAGACTCGGGCAAGCCGCGATGTTTCACGTGAAACATCATTTTCCGATACAGAAATCCCGAAAAACAACGTCCAGCAATTCGTCAAGGTCCACACGGCCGGTAATGCGGCCAATCGCCCGCAATGCGAGGCGGAGATGTTCCGCGGCCAATTCGGGGTCCACGGCAGCCAAGGCTTGCGAAAGCCCGCTCGCGGCCTCTTCGAGTGCATGACGATGGCGCGCCCGAGTTACGACCGGCGCCTCGTTTCCGGTCAGCCGTTCAGCTGCCTCTTTGCCGATCGCCGTTATAAGATCGGCTACCCCTTCCCCGGTTTTGGCCGAAATCCAGAGTCCGGCTCGGCTCCTGCTAATAGCAATATCTGCCTTATTCCACACCACGAGATCGGCCTCTATTCCCGGCATCGAACTGCCCGGCTCCGTGCCATCCAAGACCAAAAGTCGCAAATCCGCGGCTTCTGCGCGTGCGCGCGCCCGCCGAACTCCTTCCTGCTCGATTTTGTCCGTCGATTCGCGCAATCCCGCCGTATCGCAGAGCACTATGGGAAAACCGCTCAGATCAAGCCGGACTTCGATAATGTCCCGGGTCGTTCCGGGTTGTTCTGCAACTATAGCGACATCGCGCTGCGCCAAGGCATTTACGAGCGAACTCTTGCCTGCATTTGGCGGTCCAATTACAGCGACATGAAACCCTTCGCGCAAGATCTCACCGCGGTTACCGTCATCGAGATGCATTCGGATTTCCGTCAGTAGTTCGGTGATCTCTGATCGGCTTTGCTTTGTTGCATCCTTTGGAATTTCTTCCTCAGAAAAATCGATAACTGCTTCGATCCAGGCGCTCGCCCTAATCAAGCGGCCCCGCCAAGCTTCGCAGAGATGCGACAGCCGGCCGTCGTATTGTTCGAGAGCGAGACGCCGCTGGGCGTCCGTTTCAGCTGACACCAAATCCGCAATAGCCTCGGCCCGGCTAAGGTCGAGGCGGCCATTTTCGACCGCCCTTCGTGTAAATTCGCCAGGTTCGGCCGGCCTGAAGCCGGGCAACGCTGCTAGTGCTTCAAATAGCGCTGCCAGGACAGCCCTGCTGCCATGCAGCTGAAACTCGACGACATTTTCGCCGGTATAGGAATGTGGCCCTCGAAACAACAAAACGATAGCGTCATCTATCCGGTCGCCGTTCGTCCTGTCGTACAGTCGGCGAAAACTTGCTTTTCGCTCCTCTGTGTCTCCCTCGGTTAGCGCCAGGGCGTCACACGCGTTCGGGCCCGAGATGCGCACGACCGCGACACCCGCCCGTCCCGGCCCGCTCGCGAGGGCAAAAATCGTGTCGCGTTTCGCCTCGGCACTGCGGCTCATCATCGATCCTCGCCTTGTGAGACCGGCAACAGAAGCGCTAGGAAACTAAGAACAAGTCGTCTCTCCGGCAACACGCCTTCGGAATTCTGATGACCGCCAATTTGCTCGTTCATGAAACCAGCCCCTATTTGCTGCAGCACAAGGATAATCCGGTGCATTGGCGGCCCTGGGGGCCTGAGACCTTGGCCGAAGCCCAGCGATCCAACCGGTTGATCCTGGTTTCCATTGGTTATGCGGCCTGCCATTGGTGCCATGTGATGGCCCATGAAAGTTTCGAGGACCCCGAAACGGCCGCCCTGATGAACGAACTGTATGTCTGTGTGAAGGTGGATCGCGAAGAGCGGCCCGACATCGACAACTGGCTGCAAAGAATCCCGATGGTCATGGGCAAAAGCGGCGGCTGGCCGCTCAATGCGTTTCTCACCCCGAAAGGCGAGCCCTTCTGGGCCGGCACCTATTTCCCCAAAGAAGAAAGCTTCGGCCGCCCCTCGTTCAGGGCGGTTTTACGGGACATCGCGCAGCGCTATCGGGAATCGCCCGAGGCGGTGGCGCCCAATGTGCGCCAGATCTCCGATCATCTCGAACAGGCCTGGTACCAAAGCCGCGCCGGCAGCTTCGACATGTACAAGCTCGACCGCGTCGCGATCGCAACGGCGCAGAATTGCGACATGTTCTATGGCGGCGTTGTCGGCGCGCCAAAATTTCCCAATGTTCCGATTATCGAACTTCTATGGCGCGCCTATCTACGCACGGGCATGCCGCAGTTTCTTTCGCTTGTGCTCTGCGCACTCGACAATATGGGCCGTGGCGGCATCTACGATCACATCGGTGGCGGCTTTGCGCGGTACTCGGTCGACGAACATTGGCTCGTGCCGCATTTCGAGAAGATGCTCTATGACAACGCGCAGCTCTTGGACATCATGACGCTCGTCTGGCAAGACGGACGCCAGGCCGTGTTGCGCACCAGAATCGAAGAAACCATCGGCTGGGCATTGCGCGAGATGCGGGTCGAGGATGCGGCCTTCGCGTCCAGTCTGGACGCCGATTCCGAAGGCGACGAGGGCAAGTTCTACGTTTGGACTGAAGCTGAAATCGATGCCGTGCTTGGCGGTACGCCGGTCGAACGTTTCAAGCAGGCTTACGGCGTGACTCGCGACGGCAATTTTGCCCATGAGGGCAAGCCAACGGGATTGAACATCTTGCATCGGGTGATGAATCTGCCGGGCTGGACGGAAGCCGAAGAGGCCACGTTCAGCGGGCAGAAAAAGCGCCTATTCGAGGAACGCGAGAAGCGCGTGAGGCCGGGCCGCGACGATAAGGTGCTGGTCGACTGGAACGGTCTCATGATTGCGAGCCTAGCCAATGCCGGCGCCGCTCTCGACCGCGCCGATTGGGTTGACGCGGCGAAGACAGCCTTTGCTTTCATTTGCGAAAAGCTCGGCGATGGCGATCGGCTGTTCCATTCTTATCGGGCCGGGAAACGCCAATATCCCGCTTTTGCGGACGGCTATGCCTTCATGGCGCGTGCGGCCCTTGCGCTGTGGGAAGCGACAGCCGAGCGGCATTATCTCGAGCGCGCGATCATGTGGACTGCAACGCTGGACCGGGAATTCTGGGACGTCGTGCAAGGAGGCTACGTCTATTCAAGAAATCCCGACGTGCCGGACCAAGTGAGGACTCGCACGGCCTTCGATAGCCAGACGCCGTCGGGCAACGGCGTCATGATCGGCATCCATGCCAAACTCTTCTACGCCACTGTCAATCAAGCCTATGCCGAGCGCGCCAACACGCTCATTCAGGCATTTGCCGGCGACGTCGGCGGCCATTACATGCAAATGGCCACCTACCTCAACAATTTCGAATTCTGCACATCCTGCCTCGAAATCATCGTTTATGGTCCGCCGGCAGATGCCCGCACGCAGAATCTCGTACAAGCGGTGCGCGGCCGTAGCCTGCCCAACCGATTGCTCATGATCGTGCCGCCGGGTGAGAACCTGCCGGCGGGCCACCCCGCGGAAGGCAAAATCATGCAAGACGGGCAGCCGACCGTCTACATTTGCGGCGGCATGTCGTGCTCGCCGCCAATCACAAGCGCGGCGATTCTGTCGCAGGTCCTGAAACTGCCGGAAAACTCTCCGCTGGCGCGGACCGCCGGCAACGCCTGACCCATGCGTCTCAAGGCAAGGATAGTCGCGCCTAGCTGAAACCGCTATGGTTTGCGCCTACACGCTAAATCATCTGAGGAAAACGCCATGAGCGGAAAAGATATCAAAGTTCGAGGCGCCGATGGAACTTTTGGCGCCTATTTGGCCAGCCCGGCTTCCGGCCAGGGACCCGGTGTTGTGGTGATCCAGGAAATCTTCGGCGTCAACGATGTCGTGCGCCATATCTGCGATCAACATGCCGCGCGCGGCCGCTTTGCCCTTGCGCCGGATCTGTTCTGGCGCTTGCAACCCGGAGTCCAGCTAACCGACAAGACCCAAGAGGATTGGGGCAAGGCTTTCAGCCTGATGCAGCGCTTCGATGTGGACAAAGGCGTTGCCGACATCCAGGCTTCGCTCAAAAATTTGCGCGAAGTGAAGGGCTGCACCGGCAAGGTCGGCACTGTTGGTTATTGCCTCGGCGGCCAGCTCGCCTTTCTTTCCGCCACCCGCACCGACAGCGATGCGTCCGTCGGCTATTACGGCGTCAACCTGCAAAATCGCCTGAACGAAGCCAGCAAAATCAAAACCCCGGTGATGCTGCACATCGCCGCGAAGGATTCATATTGCCCACCCGAGGCGCAAAAGCAGATCATTGAGGGCCTCAAAGGCAATCGGCTCGTCACCATTCATGTTTATCCCGAGATGGATCATGCTTTTGCCCGCGAAGGCGGCCAACATTACGACAAAGCCTGCGCCGACCTTGCGAACGGGCGTACCGATACATTCTTCCGCCAGCATCTTGGTTGAGGACCGTGAAAGCCGTTCGCATTCATCAGACCGGCGGTCCTGAGGTCCTTCGCTACGAGGATGTCGACCTGCCTCCGCCCGCACCCGACCAGGTGCGCATCCGTCACACGGCGATAGGCGTCAATTTCATCGACACCTATCACTGCGCCGGACTCTATCCTTTGCCGCTTCCGGCGATCCTGGGCTCGGAAGCGGCCGGAACCGTGGAAGCGGCCGGTGACAATGTCCGTACACTGAAGATCGGCGACCGCGTCGCCTATTGCATGGTGCGCGGCGCCTATGCCGAAGCGGCTAATATTCCCGCTTGGACGGCGGTAAAGCTTCCCTCCAACATCTCGGATGAAATCGCCGCGGCGGCGATGCTCAAAGGATTGACCGCTCGCTATCTTCTCAAGGCGACCTATCGCGTGAAAGCCGGTGAAACCGTTCTCCTTCACGCCGCCGCCGGGGGCGTGGGTCTTATCGCTTCTCAATGGGCAAAGCACCTCGGCGTGACCGTGATCGGAACGGTAGGTTCAAGCGACAAGGTCGCGCTTGCGATGGACAATGGTTGCGCCTACGTCCTCAACACGCGCAAAGACGATTGGGTCAAACGGGTGCGCGAGATCACAGGCGGCTCCGGCGTACCGGTCGTTTACGATTCCATCGGCAAGGATACGTTTGTGGGCTCGCTCGACTGTCTCGCAGTGCGCGGGCTTTTGGTCTTATTCGGAAACTCTTCCGGCGCGGTTCCACCGTTCGAGCCGATGATTCTAAGCCAGAAAGGCTCGCTTTTTCTCACCCGCCCGACGCTTTTTCATTACGCGCGCGATGCGGAGGAGTTTAAGGAAACCGCCGGCGATCTCTTTGCCGCCATTTCATCGGGCGTGGTGAAGATTTCTATCCATCAGCGCTTCAGGCTCGCCGACGTGCGGGCCGCCCATGAAGCGTTGCTCTCGCGGGCGACAACCGGCGCGACCGTGCTTTTGCCGTGAACTTTTTACGCCGCCGGCCGCTCTCTACCCTGAAACGCCATAGGCAAGGGCCGCGCCGGCCATGATGGAGAACGAACGCGTCGCCCTCGCGCTGATCGCGCTGATCACCGGCATTATGGGCTTTATCGAGAGCATGGCCGCAGTTCCGGCCGCTTCCACCGCCATGGCTGCCGACGCGCTCTCGTTCGTGCAGCATTCGATCAGCGCCGGGTTTGCGCTGTGGGCGACGGCGGGCACGATCAATCGCCAGCGCTGGACGGTGCAATTGCAAGGCTTGGTGATGGCGATCTTGGGCGCGCTGGTGTGCTTGATCGCAGTGCGGCGATTTTTGCTGGGCAGCATTCCGCACCCTCTCGTCATGATCATCATCGGGGCGCTTGCGCTGATCGCCGATCTCACAGTGGGGGCAATCGTGCTTCGGCAGCGCAAACTATTGACGGGTTTTGCGCCGCTCTGGCGGCTGAGCCGCGCCGATTGCGTCGGCAACGTGGCGGTGATTGCCGCGGCAATCGCTGTGCTTGCCACGCGCTCCAATATTCCCGATCTCGTCATCGGCGGTGTCATGGCGGCCCTGTTCTTCGTCTCCGGTTGGCGCATCGCGCTCACCGGACGGCTGGATGCCGGCCGCCCCACGCAATAATCGCGTGGCCAGTCTTGAATACCAGCCTCACTGCTGGCATATAGGCTGGTATGGGCGAGATGCGCAAAATCACTGTGGAAATTCCGGAAGACCTGCTGGAGTCGGCTCAAGCATTCACTGGCGAAGGCATCACCGAAACGGTGCGGGCTGCACTGGCGAAACTCGCATCGATGCGGGCGCAACGTGAATTCCTGAAACTACGCGGGACCTATAAGTTCAGCATCGATCTGGATGAATTGCGCGAAGACCGCGAATGATTGCCGTC